>VOFK01002420.1_pt1 | contig 91790 bp, 145 predicted proteins | sample 5384121 | NCBI WGS metagenome assembly VOFK01 (sample SAMN12384730, study PRJNA508395) | human gut metagenome | isolation source: healthy gut J | host: Homo sapiens
TGAGCATTATTTGGAGTATGGAAAGCAGCCCGGCAGAATCCGGCAGAGGTGGAGATTAAAAGGTAAGAATATTGTTGTAAAAAAGCAATGACAGTTATCATCAGAAATTTTTCTGTTATTTCGTTTAGAGATTTCACGATATAATAATAAATATTTATAGGGGTTTGGTGATTAGTGTAGCGGCAACGAATAATCGTAATGTTATATTCATCAGGAAGTGACCGTAGACCACGGGGTCTGATCAATTATATATATTGACAGCTCAAAGAAGTAACATCATATTTCAGCAAAGGCCTGACAATACGACGGTAATGATCCTAATTTTATTGATCCGATGAAGAATCCGGAAGTAGAAAAGTATTCATATTGCATTTTGGATGATTATATCATAGTTGATGATCACCGTTTTCAAGCCAATGTTTTAGTGACCGATAGTTTCTTTTCTGCAACCAATGGATTATCCTGTCATTTCAGGCATTAAGACTATTCAACGTCCGGATGATGCGATCATTACCGAAAATAGCAAGTTAAATCATCTTTAAGGATGAAAACCCGTTTGAAAGCAACTTGCTTCTTCCGCTATACACTTAAGCCATACGGGAATTAGATGAACCGGATACCAAATCCTCTTTGCAGTTTGATTTGATAACCCTGTGAATCAGGAAAATAAGGCGATTGGAGCCGAATGGAGGTATAACACGTTTGGTTAAGGGCACGAGTTGGCTTAATGAAAATCTCTAAACCACAGTCATTGATTTGTTTTAGTCATTCACTATACACCAGGCTTTTTCCATTGAAAGAGCTATATTTTTGACAAAGGTGGTGTTTCCGCATCCGGTTTCTTCTTAAGAGGAAATGTTGAACATGTTATTGTGTTGTCTGTTGTAGCATGTATGCTGTTGCTGGTCGGAATTTTTCAATTTTATCAATATCTACACGGTTATTATACTGAAGCGGGCGCGCGTGAGTTTGGAGGTAAAAGGTGTATGGTGCGAGAGTGGTATTCAAATATTTTCCCAAATATATGCAGAAAAATCTATGTATGGTTGCTACTTCAATGCTGATTATGGATGCTGATAGAGGTTACAGCAAGGGTTATTCGCAACTGTATGTTCAATACCCGTGAAATCGGATCTAAAGTTTGATTTACTACATGCTCTTATTATATTATTCGGGTTACCGTTGAGGTACGTCTATCTATCCCTTTTTTTAGGAACTACATTTACTCTTCACCTATCACCTCATTGCGTTCAGTCGAGGTGTCGGGGGCATTCCATTGTGTCTCGTACATTTCTATTCGTTCAATATATCATCACTTTCTGTTTAATTGTGGTTTCCTTGTATTTTGTGCGCCAGTTTATATACTATGCTTCATGCTGATTTGGGTTATCAGACAAAGGATATTATATCTTGCCAATTCCTGTCACACGAGACACAAAACAGGAGGTATGCAAGCGATGAAGAATGGCAGAAAGAGCACGATTTGAAACAGCAACAAAGAACAAGTCATTAAGCAAAATGAATGCGTGTCCTTTGTTCGTTACATGGAGCTATGGTGAAATTCTATAAATCTGAACCTTACATTAACTTGGAAGCGGATAATGGAGAAAGCATAAAGTAGCCCTTATGAATGCCGATAAAGAGTATATGGATATGTTCGGATTGAAACTGAAAGAAGGGGGGGTGGAACGACAAAGATCAGTTTGCCCAGTATAAAATGATTATCAACGAAACAGCTAAGAAGTTATTTCAAATAAAGAATATAGAGGAGGCTTCATTACAGCCGGAATCATGCTTGTGGTGGAGTATGGGAATAGATGAAGGGAAAAATCCTCCTTCGGAAATAGTAGGAGTAATAGAGGATTTTCGGACAGGACATTTGGCGAAAGGAGATGCTCCTTTAGCTATATTATATGATAAAGGAGATAATCCTACTAACCCTTTGATAGCGACAATTGTGGAAGGAAAGCGTAGAAAGAAGCGGTTGATTTTCTGAAAGAGTTGCATGATGAAGTGTTGGGACAGGGAGAATTTGATTACTCGTTTGTGGAAGATGAAGTGAAAAAGTTGTATGATGAAGATAAAAGAGCCACTCAGATCTATGTCACTTTGCCGGACTGGCTATCTGCATATCCTGTCTCGGCCTGTTCGGTCTGTCGTTGTATGATATTCGCCAGAGATATCGGGAGATAGCCTTGCGCAAGGTAATGGCGCCACAGGCAAACAAGTGGCCTTATTGCTGGTACGGAAGTATCTATATATACTGGGGCGGCATTTGCAGTTGTTCCTTTGGCCTATTATATCATTCATGATTATACCAAGGACTTTACAGTGAAAGCTCCAGTCGGAGTCGATATATTTATAACAGGTTTTATTCTTACATTAATAATCTCTTTAGGGAACATTGTTATGGCAGGTTCGTAGGGCTGTCCGCATCTCCGGCATTGATAATGAAGAGTGAATAAATACAATGTTTTTTTGTTGTTTTAGTTTAAAAGACAATTGAATAAATTATCTTTTGCACTATTCCAATTTTATATCAAATAGGAGAATGTGTATGAATAGAATGAAAGTTTTTTTATTGTTGGCAGTTATGATTGGTTTTAGTTCATGCCAGTCGAGAAGTAAACAAAACATAGAGCAGGAGGTAGAAGTTGACAGTTTGTCGACTAACCCAACTGAAGAGATAAAAAAAATAATAACCGGAGTTGTAAAGGACGCTTCAATGAATAACTTTATGCTAATTACCTTGCAAGGAGATACACTCTTTATTAGTACAATGGATCAAGAGCCAAACGATGTAGCAGGCTTTGAGTTAGAGATACGGTGAGAGTGAATTATATAGAAGAGGAGGAAGAAACCGGGTTAAATACTATACCGACCGCTCAAAAAAGTGATTGTGATAGGAAAGAAAAACCGGAATCAATAAATAATTAATCTAACAATAACGTAGAATTATGAAAAAAGAAAATGTTGGCAACAACTTTGTTGACAAGCTATTGGCTGCATGTAGTGGAAACTCTTTTCCGTCACAGGAGTATGGATTGAGCCTATCCAGGAATGGAAGACCAAGTGCAGGGGTATTAAACTGGAAGAAGGTATTGCATCTTCCGTTAATATGGCTACATTAGTTTATAAAAATTGGAAGCAAGGAAGGTGATCAACTGATTCTGGCAGGAAACAGTATTGGCAATGGGCAGACAATTGAGTTTATAGATACAATGAAGATAAAAAAATAACGGCTGACTCGTTAGTTTTGGATAATCGGGGAATGGAGATTCGCTATGCGAAACAGAAATGATGTAATTTAATATGTGAACATACATTTCATCCAATAAATAAAAAAAGCTACTTCCCTTTTTATGGAATCAGGAAAGTAGCTTTTTTATATGATTCTAATACTGATTACAAAATATCCAAAGCCTTGAATGCTTTTACTAACTTCTCAACAGCACGGTCAATCTGCTCTTTTGTACTGAGTAGCCATTAATGCCACACGCACCAATGTGTCTTGTGGAGCACATGCGGGTGGAATAACCGGATTTATGAATACCCTTCATCGAAAGCCAGTTTAGTAACCATGAAAGTCTTGTCTGTATCACGTACATAAAGAGGAATGATAGGTGATTCGGTAGCACCGATTTCGAAACCTGCCTCACGGAAACGTTTCAAAGCATAGTTGGTAGCTTCCCACAGAGAACCTTCGAGTCTTTTCCGGCTCATTCTGAATGATATGAAGATTTTCTAAAAACAGATGCAGTAGCACTTTTAATAGAGCTTGGATGCACTAAAATATATGTGCGAGCATTGTGACGCAACCAGTTGATGATAGAAGAGTCAGCAGCGAAAAACCACCGATAGAAGCCAAAGACTTTGCTGAAAGTACCCATAATCAGATCAATCTCATGAGTTAATCCGAAGTGGTCACAAACACCGCGTCCCTGCTTTCCGAATACACCTAAACCATGAGGCTTCATCTACCATGATAGTAGCATTGTACTTATGTTTCAAACGTACAATTTCAGGTAAGTTTGCCAAATCGCCTTCCATGGAGAATACGCCGTCAACGATAATCAGTTTTACTGAATCTGGATTGCACTTTTGCAGTTGCTTTTCCAAATCAGCCATATCATTGTGCTTATATTTTAATTGCTGGGAGAAGGAAAGACGACGACCGTCTACGATCGAAGCGTGGTCACGATCATCACAAATGATATAATCATTGCGGTCTGTCAATGCAGGAATAACTCCGGAATTAACTGTGAAACCAGTTGAGAAACAAAGCGCTTCATCTTTACCTACAAAAGGCGGCCAGTTCTTTCTCCAGTTGGACATGCAGATCAAGCGTACCGTTCAAAAAAACGTGAACCGGCACAACCGGAACCATACTTGTGCATGGCTTGTATACCTGTTTCAATAACTCTTTCATCTCCTGTAAGGCCAGTGTATGCGTTGGAACCGAACATCAACACTTCGTGTCCGCCTATTTCTACTTCTGTACCCTGTTTTCCTTCAATCTCACGGAAATATGGGTAAACGCCCTGTGCCATAAACTTTTTGTGGCAGGTCGTACTTAGCTAACTTCTCTTGTAATAATCCCATGAATTATAATTTATTATACTCATACTCAGATCACTCGCTGATGATCTAATAATCCTTTTTTTTTCTTAACAAGTGTTTAAAAACAGGGGGCAAAGATAACAAAATTTGCTTTTATCTGTTCTTTTTAAGGGAAAAAGTTGCCTTCGTATGATTAGAAACCTCTAATAGATTAAAATTTAATATATTTGTATTACTTTTGTCGTCTACAATCGACAAGAATAGCATGAACGAAAGAATGAAGAAAATAATATTCGTCGTCAATCCTATTTCGGGAACACAAAGTAAAGAATTGATTCTTAGCTTGCTGAATGAAAAAATAGACAAGGCGAGATACTCTTGGGGAAGTAGTGTATACAGAGAGAGCCGGTCATGCAGTAGAAATAGCCGCGAAAGCTGCCGAGGAAAAGGCAGATATAGTAGTAGCTATCGGAGGAGACGGAACGATCAATGAGATAGCTCGTTCGTTGGTGCATACGGATACCGCTTTGGGAATCATTCCTTGTGGCTCGGGCAATGGACTTGCACGGCACTACGCTGCATATACCCATGGAACCGAAGAAAGCATTGGAAGTGCTTAATGAAGGTTGCATGGACGTAATAGATTATGGCAAGATTAACGGAACAGATTTTTTCTGTACCTGCGGAGTCGGCTTCGATGCTTTTGTTAGCTTGAAGTTTGCGCATGCCGGCAAACGTGGGTTATTGACCTATCTGGAAAAGACATTGCAGGAAAGTCTTAAGTATCAGCCAGAAACTTATGAACTGAAAACGGAAAATGGAGTAACCAAATACAAAAGCTTTTTTCTTATTGCATGCGGTAACGCTTCGCAGTATGGAAACAATGCATATATCGCTCCGCAAGCTACACTGACAGAATGGATTGCTGGATGTGACGATTCTCGGAACCTTTCACCGTTCTGGATGTGCCTTCGCTCGCTTTTCAGTTATTCAATAAAACAATCGATCAGAACAGTCGGATCAAGACATTCCGTTGTAGACGATTGTGTATTCGTAGAACCGCTCCGGGTGTGGTACATTTCGACGGTGATCCTATGGAAACGGATGCTGATGTGAATATTGAATTGATTCAGAGAGGTTTGCGTGTGGTAGTGCCACAAGCAGCAAAAAGATGCGGCAAATGTGCTTCAAAGAGCACAGGAGTACATGAACGGAATCAAATTAATGAATGAAGCGATTGTAGATAATATAACAGATAGAAACAAGAAGATATTAAAGAAACTGACGAAAAAGGGGTAATAAATTTATTAATTACTACTCACGAATTACAAATTATTGCGTACTTTTTGCAAAGTTTTGGCTCGTCCAAAATTAGAAACACGAGTGATAATTATCTAAATAATAAAATATATGTTCCAGAACGCATACATGTGGAGAACTGAGAATCTCTGACGTAAATAAGCAAGTTACGTTGTCCGGCTGGGTGCAACGCAGCCGTAAAATGGGGGGCATGACCTTTATTGACCTTCGCGACCGTTACGGTATTACCCAATTGGTTTTTAATGAAGAAGTAAACGCAGAACTCTGTGAACGTGCCAATAAATTGGGACGTGAATTCGTTATTCAGGTGAAAGGAACGGTAAACGAACGTTTCAGCAAGAACGCAAACATTCCTACAGGAGACATTGAAATTATCGTTTCCGAACTGAACGTTCTGAATACTGCCATGACTCCTCCGTTTACGATTGAAGATAATACAGACGGCGGCGATGATATCCGTATGAAATACCGTTACCTGGATTTGCGTCGTAATGCCGTGCGTTCTAATCTGGAATTACGTCATAAGATGACGATCGAAGTCCGTACCTATCTTGACAAGTTAGGTTTCATCGAAGTAGAAACCCCTGTATTGATCGGTTTCTACTCCGGAAGGTGCACGTGATTTTGTTGTGCCTTCACGTATGAACCCGGGACAGTTCTATGCACTTCCACAGTCTCCGCAGACTTTGAAGCAACTACTAATGGTTTCTGGTTTCGACCGTTATTTCCAGATTTAGCAAAATGCTTCCGCGATGAGGACCTGCGTGCCGACCGTCAGCCGGAATTCACACAGATTGACTGTGAAATGAGTTTCGTTGAGCAGGAAGACATTATCGCCACTTTCGAAGGAATGGCTAAACATCTGTTTAAAACCCTTCGTGGTGTGGAACTAACCGAACCGTTCCTGCGTATGTCTTGGGCAGATGCCATGAAATATTATGGTAGTGATAAGCCAGACTTACGTTTCGGTATGAAATTTGTGGAACTAATGGATATCATGAAAGGCCACGGATTTTCTGTATTTGATAATGCTGCTTACGTGGGTGGTATCTGTGCGGAAGGTGCTGCAACCTATACCCGTAAGCAACTGGATGCATTGACTGAGTTTGTGAAGAAACCGCAGATTGGTGCGAAAGGTATGGTATATGCCCGCGTCGAAGCAGATGGAACGGTGAAATCGAGCGTAGATAAGTTCTATACCCAGGAAGTATTGCAGCAGATGAAAGAAGCGTTCGGTGCGAAACCGGGTGATTTGATCTTGATCCTGTCCGGTGATGATGTGATGAAGACACGTAAGCAAACTTTGTGAAATTTTCGTTTGGAAATGGGTTCTCAATTGAGGATTGCGTGATAAGAACAAGTTTGCTTGCCTTTGGGTGATAGACTTCCCGATGTTCGAATGGAGTGAAGAGGAAGGCCGTCTAATGGCTATGCATCATCCGTTCACTCATCCGAAAGAAGAAGATATTCCTTTGCTGGATACAGATCCTGCTGCTGTGCGCGCTGACGCATATGATATGGTTATTAACGGTGTGGAAGTTGGCGGCGGTTCTATCCGTATCCACGATGCACAGCCTGCAAGCTAAGATGTTCGAGATTCTCGGGCTTTACACCTGAAAAAGCACAGGCACAATTTGGCTTCCTGATGAATGCGTTTAAGTACGGTGCACCTCCTCACGGTGGTTTGGCATACGGACTTGACCGTTGGGTATCTCTGTTTGCCGGGCTCGATTCTATCCGCGACTGTATTGCGTTCCCGAAGAACAACTCAGGACGTGATGTAATGTTGGATGCGCCGTCTGCTATTGACCAGACTCAACTTGACGAATTGAATTTGATCGTTGATATCAAGGAAGGAGAGTGAAAGAATCAGTACGTATATTCCGTTTTATAGTAATCGGTACAATGAACGCTTTGATTATGGCGTTGGTTGTATGGTTAATGATGAAAGAAATATCATTCGACGGTGACTATATGGTGGCTAATATAACGGCGTACCTGATAGCTCAGATTCATAATTTTATCTGGTGTAAGTACTGGATATTTCCCGTAGAAAACAAAAAGAACAGTCTCTGGAAACAGATACTGCTCTTTTGCTCTGCTTTCGGAGTGGCTTTACACCGCACAATTCTTATTTCTTATCCTGTTAGTAGAAGGATTGGACGTTAATGAATATCTTGCGCAATTTCTGGGCTTGTTTATTTATGGAGGTGCCAATTTTTTGGCTAATAAAAAGATAACTTTCCAATAAGAAGTCCATTATACAGTATATAGAAAGGGCACAGAGTGAAATGTAAAATTAAAAACTCTGTGCCCTTCGTTTTTTAATATACGACTATTGATTATATCTCAAACTCTAGTCCAGAAAGCGTTTAGTCAGTCCTTCGTATTCGTCAATCCGACGGTCACGCAAGAATGGCCACCAACGGCGTACATTTTCCGAACGTTCCATATCTATTTCGACGACCATATTCTCCGGACGGTCATTACCTGCTTGCGCTAAGAATTCTCCTTGCGGACCGACCACAAAGCTATTTCCCCAAAATAGAATACCGTTAGTCTGTCCCGAAGAATCGGGTTCATGTCCTACACGGTTGACGGAAATAACAGGAAGACCGTTTGCAACAGCGTGGGCACGTTGGGAGATAATCCATGCATTGAGCTGACGGGCTTTTTCGTCATCCGTATCGCTGCTTTCCCAGCCGATAGCAGTAGGATAAATTAAAAGTTCTGCACCTTTCAGCGCCATTAGACGGGCAGCTTCCGGATACCATTGATCCCAACATACCAATACTCCAAGTTTTCCTAAAGAAGTCTGGATCGGTTCAAACCCTATATCTCCGGGAGTGAAATAGAACTTCTCGTAGTAGGCAGGATCATCAGGAATGTGCATTTTACGGTATTTTCCTGCAATGCTTCCGTCACGGTCAAAAAACAACGGCAGTATTATGATAGAGCCCGGGAGCACGTTTCTCAAAAAGAGAGGTGACAAAGAACCACTCTATTAGCTGCTGCCAGTTCCGAATAAAATCCGGTGGAAGGACCGGGAATCGGTTCGGCAAGATCGAACAAATTAGTATTCTCTGTCTGACAGAAATAAAGCGAATTATGTAATTCTTGAAGTACAATCAACTGTGCGCCATGAGCAGCACAAGCCTCAATACTTTTCGCAAGATTCATTAAATTCATTCGTATATCTGCGGTATTGATTGCTGTATCAATCCTACTTTTTATCTTTCTCATAATGACTGTTTATTTAATAACTCCTTTGTGGATATTGCATAGTGACACAATGTAAAGAACCGTGTTGCTTGATAAGCGCACGGCAATCAATTCCTACTATCTCATGTTTGGGAAATGCTTGTTGCAGTACTTCACCTGCTTTCCGGTCGTTTGCCGGCTGGTTGTATGTAGGATAGAGAACGGCATCATTCATTATCAGAAAATTAGCGTATGTGGCAGGCAGACGTTCGCAATTTTCTTCTATCTTATCGACCATTGGCGAAGCTAACAGACGATAAGGTTCTCCTGCCAGCGTACGGAATGTCTTCAGTTGTTCTTCCATTGCGTGCAGTGCTTCGTAATGCTCATCCTCTTTATCGTCACATTTCACATAAGCAATGGTATTTGTAGAACAAAAACGTGCTAGAGTGTCGATATGGCTGTCAGTGTCATCACCTGCCAGATAACCATGATCCAGCCAAAGAATCTTTTGCAGATAGAAGGTTGATTTCAGGTATTCTTCTATCTCTACTTGATTGAGTTGTCCGTTCCGGTTGGGAGAGAGCAGGCATTCGGAAGTGGTGAGTAGAACACCCATACCGTCGCTTTCGATAGAACCTCCTTCAAGGACGAAACCGAGACGATTGACATAATGACCTTTTAATACTTCCGCTTCTACGGCGTGTCGGGTAATTCGATTATCCAAGTCGGAGGCAAACTTTAACCCCCAACCATTGAATGTGAAGTCGAGCAGGGAAGGAGTGCCGTTGTCTATCATGGTGATAGCACCATGGTCACGCGCCCATGTGTCGTTGGTTTCACATTCCAAGAAACGGACGTTATCTATATTTACGCTTGAAGCGATCTGTTCTCTCACGGCTTCCGGTTCGGGGTGACAATCAGGAGTAATTCACGTTCTGCTATTTCCCGGGCTATGTTTATAAAACACTCCTGTACTTCTGTCAGCATATATGCCCAGTCCGTACCGGCGTGTGGCCCTGTTAATTGTATGCCGCTTTGCGTATGCCATTCGGCAGGCAGATGAGGTTAGCGCTCATTTCCACCTGTACGGTCATATTCTTTCCGAAATTTAATTGTAAATCCTTCTCCGAACCACTGGGGCTGGGGAGTCCAACCATAATTCCCATTAGACTAATCTATTTAAGTTTATATAAATTGTTTAATTTAACTCGGCCATACACGGTGTTAAGCCTTGGTTTCCTGTTTAGGCTTCCGGTCGAAAACGGATTCTTGGAGGATGCACTTACAGGAATTGCCATAACCATTTTGCAGTCTTTCAGCCAGTTCAGGCGTTGCTGCCAGTCCGGCAGAGAACATGACACGTGTATCTACGCGCATATCGGCGGCTGTGGCACAAGCGGAACCAATAGCGATACCTACATCAATACTATTTATTGCGCAAGGGACTCCTTCCATACGCCCGGCACAGGTTGTAAATCCACAATGGCCACAATTCAAGCCCCTGCGCTTGCTCGCGCGTTCCTATTAATATAACACATTCGGCATTTAAGATGTTGTCAGCGTCACGAAGGAAAAATTTCATTCCGTGCTCTTCAACCATAGCAACCATTGTATCGGATAGTTGTTTAATCTCTTCATCAGTGATTAAGGCCACTTCAATAATATCAATTCCCTTTCCCTTCGAGCAGTACGTGCAAGCTGTCATCATCGACGGGCAAACCTGCAATATATGCTCGTGACGGCATCTCTTTCGTTTAGTATCATAACTTTTCTCGAATTAATTAGTGAGGCAAAGATAACGTTTTTCAAGAAAATAGTACCTTTGCCGGAAAGAAAGAATTAAAACGCCATGTTACATATCAATAATGCCTGTATCGCTTTTGGAACAGAAGTCCTTTTTTCCGGTTTTGAAATGAAATTGGAGAAGGGCGAGACAGCCTGTATCGTAGGACAATCCGGTTGTGGAAAGACTTCCTTACTAAACGCCGTAATGGGCTTTGTGCCATTATATGAGGGGACTATTAAAGTAGGCGGGACGTTACTGGATAAATCAACCATTGATCTTGTCCGCCGCCAGATTGCATGGATTCCCCAAGAACTGGCGTTACCTTTCGAATGGGTAAAAGAAATGGTATCTTTGCCATTCGAGCTGAAAGTAAACCGTTCCGTTCCTTTTTCGGAAGAAAGGCTTTTTATGTGTTTTGACGAGTTGGGGTTGGAGCATGAATTATACTTTAAAAGAGTAAATGAGGTTTCGGGCGGACAGCGCCAGCGCATTATGTTAGCTGTGGCCGCATTGCTCAATAAGCCGTTGATTGTAATTGATGAACCGACATCGGCATTAGATACCGGATCGACAGACAAAGTACTGGCTTTTTTCCGACGGCAGGCAGAAAAAGGGGCATGCCATTATTTGTTTTGGCGGTATCGCATGATAAGGACTTTGCTTCGGGATGCCATTATTTAATAGAATTATAAACGAAATCTGTTAGGACGATATAAAACGAAACTTGTTGTGGGAACCATTGATATATCATATTATAATCTTTTTTGTTGGCTTGCTGCTGCTTGCCATTCCCTTTTTCTATCTATGGAAATTTAAGACGGATTGTTGAAACCTGCTGTGATAGGCACACCCGAATGATTATTCAATTATTTTTTATCGGCATTTATCTAAAATATCTCTTTTATGGAATAACCCCTGGATTAATTTTTTTGGGTCATTGTTATGATATTCGTTGCGGGACAAACAGCATTGGTACGGACCGGACTGAAACGACGCATCTTACTGATTCCCATTACTGTGGGATTCTTGTGCAGTGTAATATTGGTCGGATTATATTTTATAGGTATTGTGCTTCAACTGGATAATATTTTTAGCGCTCAGTACTTTATTCCGATCTTCGGAATTTTTAATGGGAAATATGCTATCGAGCAATGTGATTGCTTTGAATACATATTATAGCGGTCTGAAACGTGAGCAACAACTATACCGATATTTATTGGGGAAATGGAGCTACGCGACAAGAAGCGCAGGCACCATTTATCAAACAAGCTATTATCAAATCCTTCAGCCCGTTGATTGCCAATATTGCCGTAATGGGACTAGTAGCCCTTCCGGGAACAATGATTGGACAGATATTGGGCGGGAGCAGTCCCAATGTCGCTATCAAATATCAGATGATGATTATGGTGATCACATTCACTGCATCCATGTTGTCGCTGATGATAACCATTTCGTTAGCTTCGCGAAGATCATTTGATGCATACGGAAAGCTCTTGGAGGTATCAAAAGAAGCTAAGAAATGACAATAATCGATCGTATATTTCAGGAAGTTGCCGGAATATCTATTCCACATTTCTTCATTACAGTGGAGTTTTCGGCAATGGGCTGCGAAATGCCGGAACGTATTGAAGCCTTTCTATGGGAAAAATATGAAATAATTCTTCGAGGCGCAAACGGTCGTAAGTTCGTTTATCACAAAGGAGAATGGCGGTTGATCTTTACATTTTTCCCCACAGATAGAGTCGTGGACGAGCGATATGCTTTGAAGAATAAAGTTCTATTCCGCCATGTATAATAACTTATCTGCCCCTACATATTAAATAATATAATAATAAATGAACAAATTAATTATATTTTTTAAATATATTTGCCAATGTCTCTAAAGAATAGTACAATAACTGTTTAATTTTGAAAAACGATGAAAACACATCTGATTGCTATTTTTGTTTGGTATCTATTTCTTTTAATGGGGCAAAAAAAACTTATGCTCCTGCATGGGAGTCCTTAGATACAAGACCTGTCCCTTCCTGGTTTGAGAATGCAAAGTTTGGGATTTTTTATCCACTGGGGCTTGTATTCGGTACCAATGTGGTCGCCCAAGGGCACTTATTCGGAATGGTATAAATACTGGTTGACCGGAAGACTCTACTTGAAATGGAGATTTTACCGGGACAGAAGTTTATGACTACCATAAGAAAATGTACGGTGAGGATTTCACTTATGCTGATTTTTGCTCCTATGTTTAAAGCCATGAGTTATGATGCTAACGAATGGGCGGACCTTTTTAAGCGTGCTGGCGCTAAATATATAGTGCTTACGACTAAACATCATGAAGGATTTGCGTTATGGCCGAGTAAAGAAGCTTCCAAATCATACGGAAGACCCTGAATAGTATGGAAATCGGCGCGCATCGTGATTTGGTTGGAGAATATGTAAATGCTTTGCGTAAGACCGATTTGAAAGTAGGATGTTATTTTTCATTGCGGGAGTGGGATAATCCGTTATACAATCGTGAGACAATGGATTTATTCTATGAACGCCACTTTTTTCCCACAATTAAAAGACCTGGTCAATAATTATAAACCGGATTGATTTGGGCAGACGGTCCCGATTCTATGAATGATAAGATATGGCAGGTAGAACGTACATTATCCTGGCTTTATTCAGAATCTCCGGTGAAAGATAGTATTGTGGTAAATGATCGTTGGGCTAATAATACCGGGCGCAAACATGGGGATTATTATACCCGAGAATATAGCAATACAAATAGTACATATAATAAGCCTTGGGAGGAGTGTCGTGGCATAGGTTTTCATTTGGTTTTAATCAGAATGAAGATCTGAAGACTACACATTACCACAAGCCTTGGTGCTGACTTTGGTTAATGTGGTTAGTCAAGGTGGAAATTTACTGTTAGGTATTGGCCCTAATGCAAACGGAAAATTCCTCCTATAATGCAAGAACGGTTATTGCAAATTGGTGATTGGCTACGTGTGAATGGTGAAGCTATATACGGTACACGTATGTGGAAGCAATCTTTCCAATGGTCAAAAGGCAATAGAGAATGGAAACCCAAAGGCAAACATTATGTCAGTGGAAATGAGATTCTCAAACAAACCATTCATCCCGAACCTGGATATGCCGTGAAAGAGGTTTTTTTACAAAAAAAAGGAAATGACGTATATGCCATTTTGCCTCAATATCCCAAACCTACCGTTATTTTGAAAGGAATAAAAGTAACGAATAAACCTAGAATCTCCATGTTGGGATTAGAAAAAAGATTGTTTGGAAACAGAAAGGAGAGGATATTGTAATCACAGTGCCTTCTCTATATTATGATGAAATGCCATGCAATTATGCATGGACCCTTAAACTAGAAAATGTAATTTAGCATAAAGCATATTTATAAGCAATAACCAATAAATAAAAAATGACATAACCTCTTTGGGTTATGTCATTTTTTATTTTCTTTTATTACCAAGTTCTACTGAGACTTGGTATTGTCGTCTTTAAAGAATTTATTAGTTATATAATATCTACTACAAACATATTAACCTGCTGCAAAATATATGTATAAATTTAGAATAAAACCATTTATTTAATAAAATATTTTATTAAAATATTCGTTTTATCATTGATGAAAGGTTTCTAATCCAATATTCAGCCATATTTTACTTCTAAAATAAGTCCTTTGTTGCTTTTTGCTCCTCAAATATTTTACAGACTTCTATTATGCAAAATAAGTCTCAGTAGAACTTGGTAAATCTACTGCAATTCATTTAGACTTAATACTCAAATATTTTTAGAAAACTACCGGGAGATATTTTTAATATAAACTCTAAAACAAAACGCCTATGGGAGAATAACTATTGTGAAAAGAAATTTTGGAAAATAATTTCAAATCAAACTTTTATTTTTAATACTTATAACATGAAAAAAAAATATTCTTTTATTTACTCTTCTTGTTGGTACATGTCTATGTTCGCTATCTGCATACGCAGTGCCAACTGATATAGCAACTCCTATAACTCAGAGATAAATCAAAAATCTAAAAAGCAAATCAAGGGTACGGTTCTTGATGAAAATGAAGAACCTGTTATTGGCGCTACGGTCGTTGTTATAGGCGTAGCAGGAGGTGGAATAACAGATATGGACGGAAAATTCACATTGAGTGCTTTTCCGAATCAGGAGTTGGAAGTTTCATATTTGGGTTATCAGAATGCCCGTATTAAGGTGACTGATAAAAAGTACGTATGTGATTCGTATGAAACCGAAAATTGATGAGTTGGAGGAGGTCACCGTTGTGGCTTTTGCAAAAACAGAAAAAGGAGAGTGTAATTGCTTCTGTTTCAACTATCAAACCTGCAGAATTGAAAGTCCCCTCCAGTAACCTTACTACCGCACTGGCAGGGCGTATGTCGGGAATCATATTTACCAAACTAGCGGTGAGCCGGGTAAAGACAATGCTCAGTTCTTTTGTACGTGGTGTCACTACCTTCTGAGGGTGAGACCTGTGCCAATCCTTTAATTTATTGATGGGATTGAAATGGGTACGGACGACCTGGCAAGACTTCAAACAGATGATATTGCAAGTTTTTCTGTCATGAAAGATGCCATTGCTGCCGCATTATATGGTTCGCGAGGTGCTAATGGGGTTATCTTGGTTAGCACAAAACAAGGTTCCGAAGGAAAAGCTAAAGTTTCTATTCGTTATGAACTGGCAATGTCACGTCCCTACCAGGACTGTTGATTTGGCAAGATCCTATCACTTATATGAAGTTGCATAATGAAGCAGTTCGTACACGTGATCCGTTAGGGGCCTTGCCTTATTCTGAAGAAAAGATTGCATCTACGGCAGCAGGATTAAACCCACAGGTGTATCCGGCTATTGACTGGAAAGAAATGCTGTTTAAAGATCAGGCAATCAATCATCGTTTTAATTTCAATATCAGTGGCGGAGGTAAAGTAGCCCGTTATTATTTATCAGGAAGTTATAGTAAAGATAGTGGTTTATTGCAAGTCAATGGGAAAAATAGTTTTAATAACAATATATCGTTGCAAAGAATGATAATGCGAGCTACGGTTAATATCAATATGACAAAAGTACAGAAGTTGTAGTGCGTATGTATGGTACTTTTTTGATGATTATACCGGACCACTAAAAGATGGTAGTAAATTCTATGAAATGGTAATGAACACTAATCCGGTCATGTTCCAACCCGGATATCAGCCGGACGAGATATAAGAATGCACCCAATATCTTATTCGGTAATGCGGGAACCAATGCGGACTATACAAATCCTTATGCCGAGTTGGTGAAGGGGTATAAAGATTATTCAGCCACTACCATAGTAGCTCAGGTAGAGTTGAAGCAGAATTTGGGTTTATTACTAAAAGGGCTGAATGCACTTGCGTATTAGCAAACACAAATCGTTATTCATATTTTTGATGTAAGTAGACAGTATGTGCCATTTTTCTTCTATCGTTCGACTCATACGACAAGTTTACAAAACACATATCAACTTAGTGCTTTGAATGAAGATAAAGGTTCGGAAGCGCTTCAATACACAGAAGGTCCCAAGACAATCAATACTTCTTTATTATTTGGAAGCGGCCGTAGATTGAAAACTGTGTTTTTAATGAAACATACGGTAACAGGGATTACTTGTAGAACGATGCGTGAATATAAAAAGCCAATGCGGGCTCTTTACTACTTTCGTTGCCTCACCGGAATATAGGTCTTGCCGGACGTGCCACTTATTCGTATGACAGTCGTTATTTTTTGGAGAATTAAACAGATGATGGGGATTCTTCCTTCCGTAGGCCCGGCATATTGTTTTCAAACGAACATTTCTATCCGGAAAGTTGGAAGAAAGTGATGAACAAGTTGAAACTGAAAGCAACTTATGGTTTGGTAGAGTAATGACGCTATTGGAAATACCAAAGGACCGTTTCTTCTATCTTTGTCAAACGTGAACGTGGCAGATGCTGGTAAAAGCTGTTGCTTTTTGGTACTGATTTGAGTTATTCGCATCCTGGCGGTGGTGTTTCGTTTGTCCGCTATCCCAATGAAGATATCTCATGGGGAAACAGCATATAAAACAGATTTCGGCGTTGAGATAGGTTTGTTTGACAAAGTAGAGATTATAGCTGATTATTTTAGTGAACGTCGTAAAAATATCTTAATGACGCGTGCGCACGTCCCTTCTTTTATTGGTTTGCAAACAAATCCTTCAGCCAATGTCGGTGAAGCAAAAAGTCATGGTTTTGAAGCCTCTGTTGATTACAACCACTCTTTTTTCTAATGGTATGTGGTTAATGGTACGTGGCAAATTTTACTTATGCAACCAGTGAATATTCGAAATATGAAGAACCGGATTATTCTGGATGCTCCATGGCGTAGCGCGGAAGGAAATAGCTTGGCACAACATGGGGGATATGTTGCTGAACGATTGTTTGTCGATGAAGCAGATGTTGCAAATTCGCCCGTACAGAGTTTTGATAATCAGAAAGCAATGGCAGGTGATATTAAGTATAAAGATATTAATGGAGATGGTCAGATTACAGAAACGGATATGGTTCCCATTGTACCCGACTTCTCCTGAAATCATATATGGCTTTGGTTTTTCTGCCGGTTACAAAGGTTTTGATCTCTCATGCTTCTTCCAAGGCTCGGCGTTCTTCATTCTGGATTGATCCGGAAAACACAGCTCCTTTTATTGGCAACCAAAGAACCTTATTGAAGGCTTATGCTGACGATCATTGGTCGAAGAAAATCGTAACTTGTATGCTTTTATGGCCTCGTTTGTCTGCAACAAAAAGAACGAACAACTATCAGAAGAAAGTACGTGGTTCACGAGGAGACGGTTCGTTTTTTACCGGTTAAAATCAGTAGAAATGGGGTATACTATTCCGGAAAAGATAACAAAGAAAGGCTCGCCCATAAGTATGCTCAGATTCTATTTGAGTGGTACCAATCTGTTAACATTCAGCAAATTCAAACTTTGGGATGTTGAAATGGGAGGCAAAGGCTTGGGATATCCTGTTCAAAATGGTTATTAATGCAGGTGTTCAAATTAAACTTTTAGTTAATCCTTAAACTTGAAAAAGATGAAATTTAATACAAAAAAGGACAACAAAGAATGTAATTATCGTCTTAATGGCGGGATTATTCGTTTCTTCATGCAGTGATTATCTGGATGTTGTGCCCGATAATGTTCCGACGCTCGATCATGCTTTTGCTAATCGGCACGCTTGCGAAGGATACCTGTTCACGTGTTACAGTTATTTTGCCCGCAATGGGAGACTTTTATTGAGACTCCTGACTTTCAGGGGGCGGATGAATTTTATTTTGGTGAAATGACCACAGTAAAAATGGGTTAGATCGCAAAATGTGGGGACTGACATTCGGACTTCAGAATAAAACGAATCCGATAGGCAATACTTGGGGATGGCCAATACGAAGAACAATCAACCAATTTGGTAAAAGTCTGGTTCGGGCAACCTCTGTACAAGGCAATTCGCGACTGTAATATTTTCCTGGAAAATGTAAACCGTCCTTATGACCTGGAAGAATACGAACGCAAACGTTGGGTGGCGGAAGTGAAATTCTTGGAAAGCATTTTTATCATTTCTACCTGATGCGTATGTATGGTCCGATCGTTTTGATAAAGGAGAACCAGCCGGTTTCCGATACTCCGGAGCAAATGGCACAGTATCGTACTCCGTTTGACGAATGTGTGCAATATGTCAGTAACTTGTTGGACGAAGCCATTGTAGATCTTCAGAGAAGATACAAGACCGAAGTAATGAAATGGGGCGTGCAACGAAAAGCGATTGCTTTGAGTGTAAAGGCGCAATTGTTGACAATGGCAGCAAGTCCTTTATTCAATGGTAATCGGATTATGCCAATGTGGTGGATAACAGAAATGTACATCTGTTTAGTATTGAAAAAGATGATAACAAATGGAAACTGGCAGCCGATGCGTGTAAAGCCGCGATTGATGCAATCGAAGCAGCTGACGGAGGTTTACTTTTTCCCGAAGATGTTCCTATGATTCCCGAACTGGTAGGTGTAGAGGTTGATACTTTTAAAACAAGAGTATTATCTCCGTGCTATAATGATCTCCAAATGGAATAAGGAAACTGTATGGGGATCTGTGAAGAATCATTTTGTTGACCGAGTACAAAAAGATATACTAGTTGTAAGGTTTCTGCGAAAGAAGCCTCACAAGTGTGGGTATCGCAATTGTTTTCCCCTACATTTGATGTAGTGGAAGCTTTATTACACCAAGAATGGCGTACCTATGGAAGAAGACCGTGAATTTGACTATCAACATCGTTATGAACCCCGTCTGGCTACTTCAGAATATAAATGGTATATCCGGGAAGGCGAATATACCGCCGGCTTGCATTTCGACCGTGAACTTCGTTTTTATGCCTCTATCGGTTTCAACAGAGCTATCTGGTGGGGAAACGGAAAATATGACTTTAAGAGAAAAGATTATAACAACAAGGATGAAGTACGTTATATTAGAGTCTTATGCAGGTAATGCAAGTACAGAGATAGCTGGAAAATCAGAGGAGAGTCGTACAGTTTTACAGGATATTGGGCAAAGAAACTGCATAGCCCGTTAATGGATACTTCAACAGGAGGTTCCGGTACATGGGGAGGTGACGGAAGGATTCCGTTCCCGATAATCCGAGTGGCCGATTTATATTTGTTGTATGCAGAAACATTGAACGAATCTGCATCCACCCCACCGGATGATGCATACAAATACTTGGATTTAGTGCGCAAACGTGCCGGATTGAAAGGAGTTAAGGAAGCTTGGCAAAAATATTCCATTTACCCGGATAAGCCGTTGAGTAAAGAGGGTCTTCGTGAGATTATTCATCGTGAGCGTCGTATTGAGGCTGGCTATGGAAGGCGCTCGCACCTGGGATTTACGCAGGTGGAAGGAAGCGGAGAATGAATTGAACAAAGATGTTCGCACTTGGAACATAGACGGACAGATAAAGAGGATTATTATAATGTAATATCAATAGATCGTCAGCTTCACCCGCAAAAGAATATCTTTGGCCTATTAAGAGTATAACTTGACGGTTAACAAGAATCTGGTACAAAATTATGGCTGGTAATTTAAAAGAAGAATTATGAAAAAAGATCGTTGGCATCATAAATATGTTATGCATTGCTATATTACTATATAGTTGTGCAGAAGAAAGTGTCAGGCAAACCCCGGTAGATAATATGCCTCCCAAAATGTGACCGGGGTACAAGTGCAAAATACCCCGGGAGGAGCCTTGTTGACTTATACACTTCCGGATGATGAAGATTTGCTATATGTGAAAGCGACATTTATTTTAAATAACGGGCAAAGGTCGGAAGTAAAATCTTCGGTATATACTAATATACTTGAATTACAAAGGGTTTGGAGACACGAATGAACGTCTTGTGACTTTGGTATCGGTAGATAGAAGCCAGAATGAATCGGAACCGCTGGAAGTGAAAGTGCAACCATTGGAAGCACCCATTTTTGGCGTACAGAAAGAATTGAAACTGGAAGCTGCTTTCGGGAGGCATTAATGTAACTTACAATAATCCGACAGAATCGAATATTGTGATTAATATTGATGTCATGAACGAGAAGAACAGTATGTCTCTTTAGAAAATCTATACCAAAGCCAAAAATGGTGTCCGCAAGATTCGTGGCATGGCAGCGGAAGATACAAAGTTGAGATATTACGTCTCGGACCGTTGGGATAACATAACGGACAAACAGGACATCACCTTGACGCCAATGTTTGAGGAAAGAGTCCCGGCTAAATCAATAGAACCAATGCAAAGTCATAGTGCGCCGTTGACTGGGGGTGGACATTGAATCGTCTATTCGATGATAATACTACCACCGGATATCAGTCGAAAGCGATGGATATTGGCCTGCTTATTTTACGTTTAACGTGAAACAAGGTCCGGTAAAACTAAGCCGTATCAGGATACAGCAACGTAAGGATTATGAATATACGCATGGAAACTTGAAACGTTTCAGATTGTTGGGTAGAAATGATTTATCCGTTGGCAGGTGCCCAAATTGATAATGAAAGCAATCGGAAGAATATCTCAAATGGGGGAACCGGTGGGAGAATTTGAATCAATAAAACCTTCAAATTCATCGGTAACTACAAATGAAGATCTGGAATATGCAAAGACAAGGCGAGGACTTTGATATTGATGTAAATATGCCGGCATATAAATATTATCGTGTTGAAGTGCTCGAAACCTGGGCGGATTATTCATGTGCTTCATGGAGTTCAGATGTGGGGACCGGAAGGCTTTTGAATTTCTAAATAAGAAATGACTAAATTAAAGAAAAAATGAAAATGAAGGCAATTATAATTATCTATGGATTGTGCTAATATCCTTTCTTGTTTCTTGCTCTGATATGAATGATTTGCATCAGCCTTATTTGGATCAGGAGAACATATTTATGCAGCAAAAGTGGATGCGGTGGTGGTTCGCCCGGAAATGAACGCATTCAGTTGGACCTGTTCTATACAGCACAACGTATTAAAAGAGTGTGTTATTTATTGGAATGTTCGTCAGAATTCTCTGGTAAAAAGTAGCGCCGGCTTCCGGTGTTAATGGTGTTCCGGTATTGCTGGAAGATATGCCTGAAGGCACTTATTCTTTTGAGATTAAAAACCAAGGACTTGTATGGCAATGAATCATTAGTGGTAGAAGCCAGTGGAAAATCTTACGGGAAACAGTTATAAATCCGGTCTAATTAACGCCCGTTATTCGTCCATAACAAATCAGGTGAGCAAACGATTATTACATGGAGAAATGTAGAGTTTGCAACTGAAATCGAATTTACTTATGAGACGGCGACTGAAGGAGAAAAGACGATAATGATTCCGGTAACAATTGACGGTAAGACAATACTTACAGACAATAAACCCGGAGGAGCATTTCATTATGTGACTTGGTATCGGCCCACCGAGTATGCAATAGATGATTTCAAATGCAATAATGTTGTCACAGGAGTTCTACCGGAATAAAAAGACTGTTCTCACGGAAAAGAAGAAATTCCTCTTGATGATTTTGGGTAGTTGGAGGAATTTCTATCTTTCCTCATACAAGTATATTTGGTTCTTCTTCAAATTTGACGGTAAAATTAATGGAAAATAATAATTTGATAATCGATAGCATTCAACATTCTCCTCCTTGGGAAGGAGGAGTACCCGTAGGGGGAGGTGGTAGGTGAATGCGTAAGTCGTTTATTATCAGCATTGTGTATCCACCTACCACCCTGGTTTTTCAGCCACCCCTCCTTCGGGAAGGAGAGAGGAATGGAGATACCACCGACTGGCTAAATTATCACCAAATTTGAAGAAGAATTCTTATTTCTATTATTTTACTGCAACATCTGCAACACACACTTGTATCAAACTTTTAAATCAAAGAGTTATAGGTATTGCAGATACCGTTGCAGATGCATTGCAGATACTTTATCTGCAACACCGGCTTAGCTACCCTTTTTGATTGGTGTGGACAAGGATTTCAGTTCTTTTTTTGTATATATACTTCTAGTTTCCCTTATGGGAAATTACAGTTTCCAGCCTTAGAAACTCCGGTTTCCAGCGTATGAAACTACACAGTTTCCAGCCTTGGAACTGGAGTTTCCAAGGCTCGAAACACCAAGTCTAAACAGTCGGGAGAAATCGTCCCCTGTTGGAAGAGGAGCGGAGTCTTACTTTGCTTTGACTTTCCCATATAAGCAACGAAGCTGAACGAACTGTTCACCCGGTTGCACATATCCGCTTTCCAACATTTTTTCTGGATACTTGAAATTTAGCGAGATGATGCCGTACATACTTCTCCATATCCGGCGATTGTTTTTGACGAAAGCCTCTAAATCGACCTTTCCGTTTTCATGAATGAGAACTTTTGCTTTAACAGTACGGAATCCCCATTCTTTGCAATGTTTTGTCTCCGCTTTATCTATCCAGAAGATAGCGGTGGCGCTTATTGTGTCCGCAATACATTCTTCAGTATCACTGTTACTTACGTTGTCGGAAACTTCCTTTTCGGTATTCTCGCTCTGTTTCAATTGACAGGAAACTGCCAAAATAGTTAGTAGAAAATAGAATAAAATTGTTTTCATCGTGTTCAATAATTATAGGATAGGCGACAAATTTACTAAAAAAACGAGAACAAAAGAGTGTTTGTTCCCTTTTATTTGCTTATATTTGCAACCAAATTTTCTCTAAATAATGAAAATTAAGGAAATAGTAAGCGCCCTTGAACGATTCGCGCCTCTGCCATTGCAAGACGGTTTCGATAATGCCGGCCTGCAAATCGGATTGACAGATGCGGAAGCAGCAGGGGCTTTGTTGTGTCTTGACGTCACCGAGGCTGTGTTGGATGAAGCTATCGCGTTGGGATACAATCTCGTCATATCGCATCATCCGCTGATTTTTAAAGGATATAAGTCCATTACGGGCAAAGATTATGTGGAACGCTGTATGCTGAAAGCAATAAAGAATGATATTGTGATCTATTCGGCACATACCAATCTTGATAATGCCCAAGGCGGAGTGAATTATAAGATAGCCGAAAAAATTGGACTGAAGAATCTGAAAGTACTTGAACCGAAGGAGAATAGCCTGATTAAATTGGTTACATTTGTTCCTAATGCGCAAGGCTGATGCAGTGCGGGGAAGCGCTGTTTGCTGCGGGATGCGGAAACATAGGCAACTATGATTCATGCAGTTACAATTTAGAAGGAGAGGGACTTTCCGGGCAAAGGAGGGAACGCATCCTTTCTGTGGGGCAATCGGCGAATTGCATCGTGAAGGAGAAGTAAGAGATAGAGACTATCCTCCCTGCATCAAAAAAAAAAAATCGGCAGTCGTCAGAGCCTTGCTGGCCGTTCATCCTTATGAGGAACCGGCGTTCGACATTTATCCGTTGCAGAACGACTGGACACAGGCAGGCTCGGGAATTATCGGTGAACTGGATGAATCGGAAACCGAACTTGAATTTCTGAAACGTATCAAAAAAACCTTCGAGGTTGGCTGTCTGCGCCATAATAAGTTGACGGGCAGGGAAAATACGAAAAGTAGCACTATGCGGAGGTGCAGGCGCATTTCTGCTTCCACAGGCAATCCGGTCGGGAGCGGATGTTTTTATTACAGGTGAGATAAAGTATCATGATTATTTCGGTCACGAAGGGGAAATCCTGATGACGGAAATTGGTCATTACGAAAGCGAACAATATACAAAAAAGAAATTTTTATTCCATAATCCGGGATTTATTTCCTAATTTTGCGCTCCAATTGAGTAAAATAAATACGAATCCCATAAAATATTTGTAAGTAAAATGGCTAGAGAAGCAAAAAAAGATCCGAATGAGTTGACAGTAGAACAGAAGTTGAAGACGCTGTTCCAACTACAAACGATGTTGTCTAAGATTGATGAAATCAAAACATTGAGAGGTGAACTTCCATTGGAAGTACAGGACCTTGAAGATGAAATTGCTGGTTTGAGTACTCGTATCGACAAGATCAAAGCAGAAGTGGAGGAACTGAGAGTTGCTATTGCCGGCAAGAAGGTGGAAATTGAAACTGCTAAATCTTCAGTAGAAAAATATAAGTCGCAACAGGACAACGTTCGCAATAACCGCGAATACGACTTCCTGACCAAAGAGATCGAGTTCCAGACATTGGAAATCGAACTTTGTGAAAAGAGAATTAAAAGAGTATTCTGCAGATAAAGAAGAAAAAGAGGCTGAAGTAGCAAAGAATGAACTGGTGCTTGACGAAAGACAGAAAGACCTTGAACAGAAGAAAGGCGAACTGGACGAAATCATTTCTGAAACCAAGCAGGAAGAAGAAAAACTGAGAGACAAGGCTAAAGACCTGGAAACTAAGATCGAACCGCGCTTGTTACAGTCATTTAAGCGTATCCGTAAGAACTCCCGCAACGGTTTGGGTATTGTATACGTACAGCGTGATGCATGTGGTGGTTGCTTTAACAAGATTCCGCCTCAGAGACAGTTGGACATCCGTTCACGTAAGAAGGTAATCGTTTGCGAATATTGCGGACGCATCATGATTGACCCTGAATTGGCTGGCATACAAATCGAGCACAAGGTAGAAGAAGCTCCGGCACCAACTACTAAAAGAGCTATCAGAAGAAAAACTGCTGAATAAGAGAAATCATCCATTAACAAGTAGTTAAAGTTACTGTTTAATATAGGAAGCCCTGCAACAATGCAGGGCTTTTTTTTTTTATCAGTGTCCGTATAAACAGGGATCTCGTACCCAAGATAACATCACGCTGAATAGAAACTTTGTTCTGTCGTTACGCCGGTAAACAAACTCACCCTTTAGTTGTTATCTTTTCATTTCATAAAAACCTGAACTGAATATGAATGTACGAGCGTGGAGTGTATCACTCCTTTTGTTTCTTTCGACTGTAACTGCGGTTGGACAAACTGCAAACCGCTATTTGAAAGCTCCTCTCCCTAACGGCTGGGAAGAAAATGGGGAAGTGTTTCAACAGACACTTCCGGTAGACGACCATTGGTGGAAATCTTTCGGGGACAGCAAACTGGATTCTCTGATTGTTTTGGCGGTAGACCGTAACTATTCCGTTGCAATGGCAATTAACCGCATCGCTGCTGCCCGTGCCAACCCTTTGGGCCGAACGTGGCAATTTCTTTTCCTTCAATCGGATTGAATGCCGGTTGGACCCGACAGGAAACAAGTGGAAATACAAGCTCAATTCCCCCAAACTACGGAACATTATTATGATGCATCACTCAGCATGAGTTGGGAAATTGATGTGTTCGGTAGTATCCGCAAACGGGTAAAGGCACAGAAAGAGAACTTTGCTGCCAGTAAGGAGGAATATACCGGAGTAATGATTTCTATGGCGGCGGAAGTGGCTTCGGCCTATATCAATTTGAGGGAACTGCAACAGGAACTTGAAGTTGTGAATAAAAACTGCGCTTCTCAGGAAGAAGTACTGAAAATCACGGAAGTACGGTATAACACTGGATTAGTGGCTAAGCTGGATGTCGCACAGGCTAAGTCTGTGTTATATAGTACAAAAGCTTCCATTCCACAACTGGAAGCCGGTATCAATCAGTATATTACGATGTTAGCAGTTTTGCTGGGAATGTATCCGCAGGACATTCGTCCGGTACTGGAACCTGTCGGAACATTGCCCGACTATATGGAACCGATCGGCGTGGGAATGCCTGTCGATCTGTTGATGAGACGTCCCGATGTGCGGAGTGCGGAACGAAGCGTGAACGCACAAGCGGCATTGCTCGGAGCTTCAAAGGCGGACTGGTTGCCGAAAGTTTTTCTGAAAGGCTCGTTCGGTTATGCGGCTCGTGACTTGAAAGACTTGACAAAGAGTAAAAGCATGATGTATGAGATTGCACCGTCAATGAGTTGGACGCTTTTCAGCGGAGGGCAGTTGGTTAATGCTACACGACTGGCTAAAGCCCAACTGGACGAATCAATTAACCAATTCAATCAGACTGTCCTGACTGCTGTACAGGAAACAGATAATGCAATGAATTCTTACCGGAATTCAATCAAGCAGATTGTAGCGCTGCGCGAAGTACGCAATCAGGGAATTGAGACACTGAAACTTTCATTGGAACTTTATAAACAGGGGCTTTCTCCCCTTTCAGAATGTGTTGGATGCACAGCGGTCTTTGTTGTCCTATGAGAATCAGTTGGTACAGGCACAGGGGGGAGTTCGCTACTCCAGTTGATAACTCTCTACAAGGCTTTGGGAGGCGGTTGGCAAGAATAAAGAATTTATAAATAAAAATATAACCTAACGTAACGGATATGAAAAAACTAATGTATATTTTCTTTGCGCTGCGGATATTGACCGGTTGCAAGGAGAAAAAAGCGCAGGAGCAATGGGAGGGATGCCAACTCCGGAAATTAGCGTAACTAAACCAATAATAAAGAATGTAACTCTGACGAAAGATTATCCGGGCTATCTGACAACGGAAAAGACTGTAAACCTGGTGGCCAGAGTGAACGGAACACTGCAATCGACTTCGTATACTCCGGGAGGACGGGTGAAACAGGGACAATTATTGTTTGTCATCGAACCTACCTTATATAAGGATAAGGTGGAACAGGCGGAAGCTGCACTAAAAACGGCCCAAGCCCAGTTGGAATATGCCCGCAGCAATTACAGCCGTATGAAAGAAGCTGTCAAAAGCGATGCCGTGAGTCAGATACAGGTACTTCAAGCGGAATCTTCCGTGGCAGAAGGTGTGGCGGCGGTCAATAATGCGGAAGCAGCTTTGAGCACGGCCCATACGAATCTGAGCTATTGCTATGTCCGCGCTCCGTTTGACGGAACGATCAGTAAAGCAACTGTTGATGTAGGCAGCTATGTGGGCGGTTCGTTGCAGCCTGTCACTTTGGCTACTATCTATAAGGATAATCAAATGTACGCATATTTCAATGTAGCTGACAAACCAATGGCTGGGAATGTTGATGAACAACCGGCAAAGTGCACAGGAACTTCCGAAGAAAATAATGGTTCAGTTGGGCAAGGAAGGTTCGGAAATGTATCCGGCCACACTGGATTATCTGTCTCCGAACGTGGACTTGAATACGGGAACGTTGACAGTTCGTGCCAACTTTGACAACCCGCAAAGGGATACTAAAAGCGGATTATATGTAAGTATCACGTTACCGTATGGAGAAGCCGATAATGCCATGTTGGTAAAAGAGGCTTCTATCGGGACGGACCAGTTGGGAAAATACTTGTATCTTGTCAATGATTCTAACATTGTTCGTTACCGGCATATTGAGATAGGGCAGTTGATAGGTGATACTTTACGGCAAGTGACGGGAGGGCTTTCTCCGCAAGACAGGTATGTCACGAAGGCTCTGATGAAGGTCAGGGACGGAATGAAGATAAAACCGATGCCGTAAACTGAATATTAATCCTAAACTATAATCTTATGTTTTCTAAGTTTTTTATCAACCGACCGATATTTGCTACCGTCCTTGCCTTGCTGATTGTAGTAGCCGGTCTGGTGACACTCAATATATTGCCGGTAGCGCAATTTCCGGAGATTACACCGCCAACGGTACAGGTATCTGCTGTTTATCCGGGGCAAATGCCGAAACTGTTGCCCAAACAGTAGGTATTCCTATCGAACAGCAGGTGAACGGGGTAGACGGTATGCTTTATATGTCCTCTAATTCATCTTCTTCGGGAGCCTATTCTCTGACGATCACATTTGCCGTCGGTACGGATATTGATATGGCAACCGTCCAGGTACAAAACAGGGTAAGCGTCGCACAATCATCGCTCCCCGAACCCGTAGTGGTGCAGGGAGTCACTGTACAGAAACAATCATCGAATATTGTCATGTTCCTGACAATGACCTCACAGGATTCTGTTTACAACAGTCTGTATCTGACCAATTATGCAAAGTTGAATCTCGTCGACCAGTTGACACGTGTGCCCGGAGTGGGTGCCGTGAATGTAATGGGAGCAGGGGATTACCCATGCGTATCTGGCTCGATCCGGAAGCAATGCGCGTATCCGGAATATTTCACCGCAACAAGTTTATCAGTCTATCCAGTCGCAGAATATGGAAGTATCTGCCGGATATATCGGCCAGCCTATCGGGGAAGAGAATAAGAATGCTTTTCAATATACACTGAATGTGCAGGGGCGGCTCAGTTCTCCCGAACAGTTCGGAAATATTATCATCCGCCGCGAACAGAATGGGGCCATGCTCCGTCTGAAAGATATTGCCAGGATTGATCTGGGATCTGCTTCTTACAGTGTGGTGTCCCGATTGAAAGGGCAGCCTACGGCGGCTATTGCTATTTATCAGCAACCGGGTTCCAATTCGCTGGATGTCTCGAAAGGAGTGAAAGCCAAGATGCAGGAACTGGCCGCCAACTTCCCGGCAGGAGTGTCTTATAATGTTACGTTGGATACAACGGATGTAATTCATGCTTCTATTGATGAAGTTATGGTTACTTTCTTTGAAACAACGCTGCTGGTGATACTTGTGATTTTCCTGTTTTTGCAGAACTGGAGGGCGGTGATTATTCCTTGTCTTACCATTCCGGTGTCTCTGATTGGTACACTGGCGGTAATGGCAGCATTCGGCTTTTCTATTAATACGCTGACATTGTTCGGATTGATTTTGGCAGTTGCCATAGTGGTGGATGATGCCATAGTGGTGGTGGAGAACGCTTCGAGATTGTTGGAAACGGGACAATATTCAACTCGTGAAGCTGTGACGAAAGCTATGGGAGAAATTACCGGACCAATCGTCGGAGTGGTGCTTGTGCTGCTTGCTGTATTTATTCCGACTATGCTGATTAGTGGAATTTCCGGACAATTATACAAACAGTTTGCGCTGACTATTGCAGCTTTCTACCGTATTGAGCGGTTTCAACTCCCTGACATTGACACCTGCTCTCTGTGCGTTGTTTCTGGAAAAGAGCAAGCCTTCTAACTTCTTCATATACAAAGGATTCAATCAAGGCTTATGATAAGACGCAGGGAGCGTATGATAAGATAGGTCAAATGGTTGTTGGCACGTCCCGGAATGGCTCTTGTGTCGTATGGCATATTGACGGCTATTGCCGTGTTGCTCTTTATGCACTGGCCGTCTACATTCATTCCGGATGAAGATGACGGGTATTTTATTGCGGTTGTCCAACTTCCGCCCGCAGCCAGTCTGGAACGTACACAGGCGGTAGGTGACAAGATTAACCGGATTCTAGATTCGTATCCGGAAGTGGAGAATTATATTGGAATCTCCGGATTTTCCGTCATGGGCGGAGGAGAACAAAGTAACTCGGCCACTTATTTCGTTGTACTGAAAAACTGGAGTGAAAGGAAAGGGAAGGAGCATACGGCAGCCGCTGTTGTCAACCGCTTTAATGGCGAAGCGTATATGACGATTCAGGCTGGGACTGTGTTTGCCATGGTTCCTCCCGCCATTCCGGGATTGGGAGCGTCCGGTGGGTTACAGCTTCAGCTGGAAGACCGGAGGAATCTGGGACCGACGGAAATGCAGCAGGCTATCAATGCCATGCTTGCCTCTTATCATTCCAAGCCGGCTTTAGCTTCCGTCTCCAGCCAGTATCAGGCAAACGTTCCCCAGTATTTTCTGAATATCGACCGGGATAAGGTACAGTTTATGGGCATCGCTTTGAATGATGTATTCTCTACATTAAGTTATTATATGGGTGCGGCGTATGTAAATGATTTTGTAGAATTCGGCCGTATCTACCAAGTGAAGATAGAGGCGCGCGACCAGGCGCAACGGGTGATTGATGATGTCTTGAAACTGAGTGTTCCCAATGCGGCAGGAGAAATGGTGCCTTTTTCATCTTTCACCAAGGTGGAGGAACAGTTAGGACAGGATCAGATCAACCGTTATAATATGTACTCGACTGCTTCTCTGACTTGTAATGTCGCTCCGGGAAATAGCACAGGGCAAGCTATTCAAGAAATGGAAGCTTTGTTCAAAGAACAGTTGGGAGACGAATTTGGTTATGAATGGACATCGGTTGCCTATCAGGAAACGCAGGCCGGGAATACAACTACCATTGTTTTAGTAATGGCTCTGATTGTCGTCTTCCTGGTTTAGGCTGCACAATATGAAAGCTGGACGAGTCCGGTGGCGGCTGTTATCGGATTGCCGGTAGCATTATTGGGAGCTATGATAGGCTGTCTGGTAATGGGAACTCCGGTCAGCATCTATACACAAATCGGTATTATCTTGCTTGTTGCGCTTTCTGCCAAGAATGGTATTCTGATTGTGGAGTTTGCCCGCGACTTCCATGCCGAGGGTAACTCTATCCGTGAGTCGGCATTTGAAGCCGGACACGTCAGGTTGCGTCCTATCCTAATGACGTCTTTTGCTTTTGTATTGGGAGTAATGCCGTTATTATTTGCTTCTGGAGCAGGTGCACAGAGCCGCATTGCATTAGGTGCCGCCGTTGTTTTTGGTATGGCAATGAATACACTGCTGGCAACGGTTTATATACCTAACTTCTATGAATTAATGCAGAAATTGCAGGAGAAATTCAACAAGAAGAAAGGAAACAACGATAAGCAGGAAGGGAGTATGTAAAGATAGAATACTATCCGGAAAGTATCCGGAAGACGACTGAATCAGGGTGTCGGTAGATGGATGTGATAGTGACGGTATGTGCTTTACATAGCGTCGCTATCGTGACCGGATAGCGACACTCTTTTTTATAAGTTATTATAGTCTGGAATATCCTGGAGGAAAATATAACTCTGGTGTTCATAATCCATTCGGCAGCAATAGTGTTGCATTCCATTGCTGACAATCAGGTAATCTACTTTCAGTACCATATTATACCGGGTTATCTGATCGAATACGGTCTGTGTGATTTCAATGTGCGGTGCCTTGTATTCCACAATCATGCGTGCCGACAAATCCCTGCGATAGAGCACTGTATCACACCGCTTGGTAGTGCCGTTCAACTTTACCATTACTTCATTGGCAAGAAGGGCGGTCGGATATCCTTTGTGTGCAATAAGAAAGTGAACGAAGTGTTGACGCACCCATTCTTCCGGAGTGAGAGCGACATATCGTTTGCGAATCACGTCGAAAATTACATTTTTTCCGTTTCGTACGTTTATTTTAGTGTCGAATACTGGTAGGTTTAACGATAACATTTATTATTTTTGTAAGTTAAATAATGCTTCCTATCATCGGGAGCACAAATTTAATAGATAATTATGAAAACAAAAGAAGAAATCGTAGCTAATTGGCTGCCCGTTACACAAAACGTAACCTGGAGGATTTTGGAGAGTATATTCTGTTGACTAACTTCAACAAGTACGTAGAGATTTTCGCAAATCAATTTGATGTTCCTATTTTGGGTAGAGATGCCAATATGATTTCTGCTACAGCCGAGGGCATTACAATGATTAACTTCGGTATGGGAAGTCCCAACGCTGCTATCATCATGGACTTGCTGGGGGCTATTCGTCCCAAAGCGTGTTTATTCTTGGGAAAATGTGGTGGTATCGACAAGAAAAACCAGCTTGGCGATTTGATTCTTCCTATTGCTGCTATTCGTGGTGAAGGAACATCCAATGATTATTTTCCACCTGAAGTTCCTGCTTTACCCGCGTTTATGTTACAGCGTGCCGTTTCTTCGTCAATCCGTGACAAAGGCCGCGACTATTGGACCGGTACCGTATATACTACCAACCGCCGTATTTGGGAACATGATGATGCATTCAAAGAATATCTGAAAAAGACACGGGCTATGGCAGTTGATATGGAAACTGCAACTTTGTTCAGTTGTGGCTTTGCCAATCATATTCCTACCGGTGCATTATTATTAGTATCTGATCAGCCAATGACTCCCGACGGAGTGAAAACAGATAAAAGCGATAATTTGGTGACCAGAAATTATGTAGAAGAGCATGTTGAAATTGGTATTGCTTCTCTGCGTATGATTATTGATGAAAAGAAAACTGTTAAACACTTGAAATTCGACTGGTAATCCAGTCTTTCTGAAAAATTATATATGGCAAAACAAGAGCTGACCTGTGATGACATCCTCAAGGAATTAAAGGCAAAGCAGTATCGTCCCTATCTACTATTTAATGGGAGAAGAATCGTACTATATCGACCTGATAGCCGATTACATTACTGATAATGTGTTGAACGATACGGAAAAAGAATTCAACCTGACTGTGGTATACGGGGCTGATGTGGATGTAGCGACTATTATAAATGCTGCAAAGCGTTATCCGATGATGTCAGAACATCAAGTGGTAGTAGTCAAGGAGGCACAAGCAGTGCGTAACATGGAGGAACTGTCTTACTATCTTCAGAAGCCGCTTCATTCAACTATCTTGGTAATATGCCATAAGCATGGTACATTGGACCGCAGAAAGAAGTTGGCCGCCGAAGTTGAAAAGACCGGTGTGCTGTTTGAATCTAAAAAAATAAAGGATGCACAGCTTCCAGCTTTCATTGCTTCTTACATGAAGCGGAAAGGCGTAGATGTGGAACCCAAGGCAACAGTCATGCTCGCTGATTTTGTCGGCTCAGATTTAAGTCGGCTGACAGGAGAACTGGAGAAATTGATTATTACTTTACCCGCAGGACAGAAACGTGTTACTCCCGAACAGATTGAAAAGAATATCGGCATTAGCAAGATTATAATAACTTTGAATTGCGAAGTGCACTAGTGGAAAAAGACATTCTGAAAGCAAATAAAATAATAAAATACTTTGAGGAAAATCCAAAAACGAATCCAATTCAAATGACATTGTCTCTGCTGTTCAGCTTTTATTCCAACTTAATGTTGGCATATTATGCACCTGACAAATCAGAGCAGGGAATCGCTACAATGTTAGGGACTAAGAACGCCCTGGCAAGCTAAAGATTATATGGCGGCAATGCGTAAATATAGCGGAGTAAAGACAATGCAGATTGTTGGAGAAATACGATATGCTGATGCAAAATCAAAAGGAGTGAAAAATAGTTCTATGTCGGACGGAGATATTCTGCGTGAATTAGTGTTTAAAATTCTTCATTAGAAAAAGCGACTGTTTCACATCGATAAGAGGTATATACTTTTACTGTCATTCAAGTAAGTATATACCTCTTATTATATTCTCTATATTGAACCTTCCAAATGAATAGTTAGCATCCTAATTTTAAACTGAATATTTTACAAAATTACCACACTTTCTTTATCTGTTTTTCCTGATAGAAAATATGTGTTTCTGAGTTACTTTTCCCGTTTTGTTTTCATCTTACTTGATTCCCGAATTTTTCTTTTTAATAAATCCCATTGAAAAATCAAGATTAAATCAAAACTTGTAATGTATATAATATCCTCTTGATTTTTTAAGCGAAAACGAAAGAGAAACTTCCTTTTGTTTAAAACCTGGTCTGTCATTTTGATAGTTTTATGATTTTCTGTAATAATCTCCCCATTTTTTCTAGTTTATCTAAAGATTAATATCATAAAAAATGGGAATAAGACTCTTTGTATTATAGATTGATTATGATAAAAATAAGGCCTCTAGAATTGAAAAAAAAGTAGAGAATAGGTGAAGAGTACGTAAATATTGCAAGGATTTACCATTTTAGACCTGACATGTAAAAGATGATTTGAAAAGCGTTCGATATACATGAGTGAATTATAGATTTTTTCTCTTGTTTTATTGCTGATGCAACTACTCAATTTCACTTTTGTGTATATGTGCTTACACTTTCCGTTTGTAAAATATAATATTGTGAATAGATTCCAAATGTAATCGAAAGATGATGTTTACAATAATACATTTATGTCATTTACAAAAATAATACCCTATAGTACAAATGTAAAGGAGGCATTAACAAATACTTTTATCTCTATTATCTTATTATAAATCAATATTATATAGTTTATTATATCTAAATTTGTACTATAACAGACTATCTCTATGTATATAATGTATATTTGTGAATGTCTCTATTTGAGTTTTATTTGTATAATATATAGTTGTAATATCTGTTTTTATATTATATAATTAAACTAAATATGATTTAGATAATGTTCGTTTTATTCTATTTATACAGGCGTAATATTCGATTTGTATAATATAATATACTTTTGTAATATTGATATTTTTATATTTGTAATTTGCTTTTGTGAATCTAATTATTTACCTTTGTATAATCAATGAGATATGCGTATTTTTGTGAAATAGCATGTTAAACACATACAATTGTAATAAAAAGAAGGTAGTATGGAAATAAAAGACAGAATCAGAATGATAATGGAAAGAGAAAAAGTTCCTCCCAGAGTTTTTGCTGAAACAATCGGAGTGCAGCAATCTACTCTCTCACATATTTTAAATGATCGGAACAAACCCAGCTTGGATGTTATAATGAAGGTTCATCAAAAGTATGACTATGTAAATCTTGAATGGTTGCTTTATGGAGAGGGCGAAATGATGGTATCTGAAGAAGGGACATCCTTTTCTTCTTCTAATCAGCGATTATCAGCCTTCTTTGTTTGATGAGAATCCTGTAAATTCGTCCAAAGAGCCGTTCAATCCGGAAAATCGCAAGGAAATGCCATTAAGAAAGTACTGAAAATGCACCCAAAGAGATTGTAAAACAGGAGATTAGGTATATAGAAAAGCCTGCCAGGAAAATTACTGAAATAAGAATCTTCTTTGATGATAATACTTATGAAACCTTTAGACCTGAAAAATAAGTGAGTAAAATCGCAGGTTTGAGCAAATTCCTGTATCTTTGCATCCGGAATACGAATTTATACTTTTTATATCCATACATGAAGAAATTTATTTTAGATCTGACGGTTACTGAGAATATCAAACTGCATGCTAACTATGTGTTGCTGAAGTTGACTTCTCAGTCATTGCTGCCCGAAATGCTGCCGGGGCAGTTTGCTGAGCTTCGGGTGGACGGTTCGCCTACTACATTCTTGCGTCGCCCTATCTCTATTAATTTTGTAGACAAGCGACAAAACGAAGTGTGGTTTCTCATTCAATTGCTTGGAGACGGAACAAGGCGATTAGGAGAAGTAAATCCTGGGTGATGTGATCAATGTGGTACTTCCATTAGGAAATGGCTTATACAATGCCTCAGAATCCTTCAGATGCTTTTGTTAGTTGGTGGAGGTGTTGGAACAGCACCGATGTTATATTTGGGCGAGCAATTGGCTAAGAATGGTCATAAACCTACCTTTCTTTTGGGTGCACGTAGTGATAAGGATCTGTTGCAACTGGAAGAATTTGTTAAATATGGCGAAGTGTATACTACTACGGAAGATGGCAGTCACGGAGAAAAAGGATATGTTACCCAACATTCCATATTAAATAAGGTGCGTTTTGAGCAGATTTACACTTGCGGTCCCAAGCCGATGATGGTAGCGGTGGCAAAATATGCCAAAAGTAATCAGATAGAATGTGAAGTCTCTTTGGAAAACACAATGGCTTGTGGAATCGGTGCCTGTCTTTTGTTGTGTGGAGAACACGACAGAAGGTCACTTGTGTGTATGTAAAGAAGGTCCTGTTTTTAATATAAATAAACTACTATGGCAGATTTGAGTGTAAATATTGGTGAATTACAAATGAAGAATCCGGTGATGACCGCATCGGGTACATTTGGATATGGCGAAGAGTTCTCTGATTTCATTGATATAACGCGAATAGGTGGTATTATTGTAAAAGGAACGACTCTTCACAAACGTGAAGGGAATCCATATCCGCGTATGGCAGAGACTCCTTCGGGGATGTTAAACGCTGTAGGACTGCAAAATAAGGGTGTTGATTACTTTGTTGAACAGATATATCCTCGTATAAAGGATATTCAGACGAATATGATTGTAAATGTTTCCGGGTCTGCTATCGAGGATTATGTAAAAACTGCTGAGATCATTAATGAACTTGACAAAATTCCTGCTATAGAACTAAACATCTCTTGCCCTAATGTAAAGCAAGGTGGTATGGCTTTTGGCGTGTCAGCAAAAGGAGCATCAGAAGTAGTAAAAGCAGTGCGTTCAGCTTACAAAAAGACACTTATCGTTAAACTCTCCCCGAACGTTACGGACATTACTGAAATAGCTCGCGCAGCAGAAGAAAGTGGTGCGGATAGTGTATCATTAATCAATACATTGCTGGGTATGGCGATTGATGCGGAACGTAAACGTCCTATCCTGTCAACTATAACTGGCGGAATGTCGGGAGCAGCCGTAAAACCTATCGCATTACGTATGGTATGGCAAGTTGCTAAAGCGGTAAATATTCCTGTCATTGGATTGGGAGGTATTATGGACTGGAAAGATGCTGTTGAATTTATGCTTGCCGGTGCGTCGGCCATCCAGATTGGTACAGCAAATTTCATAGATCCAGCTGTTACTATTAAAGTGGCAGAAGGTATAAATAATTACCTGGAAAGACACGGATGTAAGTCTGTAAAGGAAATAATAGGTGCGCTTGAGGGTATAATTGAAAACACACAATAACCCTTCGCATAAATTTTCATGAATAAGTGTTATTTTCCTCTTAACATATACTTATTGAAAGAGTCTTTTTAAATAAAGGAATTATCAAGAAAAAATGCGTATGAGGAAAATTAAATAAAATCCTTGAACAGGTCATAAATAAAAAACGACGGTGAAAACTCAATCCATTTCCACCGTCGTTTTTATTTGCATGTATTTTTACAATCAAGTTATTCTTCTAATAAATCAGGACGAAGTCTTTTCGTACGTTCTAATGATTGCTGCAACTCCCATTCTTTAATTTTGGCTTCGTGTCCGGACAATAGGATATCGGGAACTTTCCAACCATTATAATCGGCTGGCCGTGTATATACCGGTGCTGCCAACAAATTATCCTGAAATGAATCCGAAAGAGCAGACTGTTCATCGGAAATGACTCCGGGAATGATGCGGACAATAGCGTCTGCCATAACTGCCGCTGCCAGTTCACCACCTGTCAATACATAATCTCCTATACTGATTTCTTTCGTAATCAGATGCTCCCTGATACGAAAATCTATTCCTTTAAAATGGCCGCAAAGAATAATCAGGTTCTGAGCCAAAGAAAGAGAATTGGCCATAGGCTGATTAAATTGTTCTCCGTCAGGAGTAGTAAAAATCACCTCGTCATAGTCACGTTCTGCTTTCAAAGCATTGATGCAACGTTCAATAGGTTCGATCTTCATTACCATACCGGCAAATCCTCCAAAAGGATAATCATCGACACGACGATATTTATCTTCAGTATAATCGCGCAGATTGTGGATATGAATCTCTGCAAGTCCTTTGTTTTGAGCTCGTTTCATGATAGAACAATTGAAAAAAGCCTTCAATCATCTCTGGGCACAAAACTGTTATAATATCAATGCGCATAATCTTATAATTTTTCGCAAAAGTACAAATATTCAAAGATAAACATGTATTTTTGCCTTAAACAATCGAAGAAATATGGATATAAGAAAAAATAGAGGAATTGCGTGCCGAACTTCATCGGCATAATTATAATTATTATGTGTTGAATGCTCCTGAAATCTCAGACAAGAGTTTGACGACAAGATGCGTGAACTTCAGGATTTGGAACAGGCACACCCGGAATATAAAGATGAAAATTCGCCTACAATGCGTGTAGGCAGTGATATAAATAAGAATTTTACGCAGGTAGCACATAAATATCCTATGCTGTCATTGGCAAATACATATTCGGAAGCTGAAGTGACAGATTTTTATGATCGTGTACGAAAGGCGTTGAATGAGGATTTTGAGATTTGCTGTGAGATGAAATACGATGGTACTTCTATTTCTCTGACTTACGAAGATGGGAAATTGCTTCGTGCCGTCACCCGTGGAGACGGAGAAAAAGGCGACGATGTGACAGATAATGTGAAAACGATCCGCTCTATCCCACTTGTACTTCATGGCGACAATTATCCTTCCTCTTTTGAGATACGTGGCGAGATTCTCATGCCTTGGGAGGTGTTTGAGGAGCTGAACCGTGAAAAAGAAGCTCGCGAAGAACCTCTTTTTGCCAATCCAAGAAATGCGGCGTCCGGAACATTGAAACTTCAAAATTCAGCGATTGTAGCTTCTCGTAAGTTGGATGCATATTTGTATTACCTGTTGGGAGATAAGCTTCCATGTGACGGACATTATGAAAATCTTCAGGAAGCTGCAAAATGGGGCTTTAAAATCTCTGATTTGACGCGTAAGTGTCAGACATTGGAGGAGGTTTTTGAATTTATCAATTATTGGGATGTAGAACGTAAGAATCTGCCGGTAGCTACCGATGGCATTGTTTTAAAGGTAAATAGTCTTAGACAGCAAAAGAATCTCGGTTTTACGGCAAAAATCTCCCAGATGGGCAATTGCTTATAAATTTCAGGCAGAGCGTGCGCTAACCCGTTGAATATAGTTACTTATCAGGTTGGGTCGAACGGGAGCAGTCACACCTGTAGCCAATTTAGATCCGGTCCAACTTTCGGGAACTGTCGTGAAACGTGCGTCATTGCACAATGCAGATATTATTGAAGGGCTTGATTTGCACATCGGAGACATGGTTTATGTAGAAAAAGGTGGTGAAATCATTCCTAAAATTACGGGAGTGGATAAGGACGCGCGTAGTTTTATGTTAGGTGAAAAGGTCAGGTTTATTACTAATTGTCCTGAATGTAATAGCAAATTGGTGAGATATGAAGGTGAAGCTGCCCACTATTGCCCTAATGAAACTGCCTGTCCTCCACAGATTAAGGCAAAATAGAGCACTTTATAAGTCGGAAAGCTATGAATATTGATGGATTGGGACCTGAAACGGTGGATATGTTCTATCGATTAGGCTTAATTCATAATACGGCAGACCTGTATGAGTTGACAGCTGATGATATTAAAGGACTGGACCGTATGGGAGAGAAATCTGCCGAGAATATCATAACAGGAATTGCTCAAAGTAAAGCCGTTCCTTTTGAACGTGTGATCTTTGCTTTGGGGATTCGCTTTGTGGGCGAAACAGTAGCGAAGAAAATTGCCAAGTCATTTGAGAATATTGATGAGCTGCAGCAGGCTGATCTTGAAAAATTGGTAAGTATCGATGAAATCGGAGAAAAAATAGCCCAGAGTATACTTGCATATTTTGCGAATGAGTCTAATTGTGAGCTAATTAACAGATTGAAGGCTGCAGGATTACAACTTTATCGTACCGAGGAGGACTTAAGCGGAATATACGGATAAATTGCCGGACAATCTATCGTTATCAGCGGCGTATTTACTCATCATTCACGTGACGAATACAAAGAGCTCATTGAGAAAAACGGCGGGAAGAATGTAGGAAGCATTTCTGCGAAAACAAGTTTTATACTGGCCGGGGACAATATGGGGCCTGCAAACTTGAAAAAGCAAAAAAACTTGGAATAACCATATTAAGCGAAGACGAATTTCTGAAACTTATATCGTAAGATAAGAAAAATATTCGTACTTTTGCGGCTAAATAAATTAGAGATTATAATTAAAACTCATGATACAGACTAAATTGAAAGGAATGGGGGTAGCACTGATTACTCCTTTCAAAGAGGATGAGAGCGTTGACTATGACGCGCTGATGCGTATGGTAGACTATCTATTACAGAATAATGCGGATTTCTTGTGTGTGCTGGGGACTACAGCTGAAACACCGACTCTTACTGAAGAAGAAAAGAAAATTAAAAAAAGATGGTAATTGACCGCGTTAACGGAAGAATTCCTATTCTGTTGGGTGTAGGTGGTAATAATACTCGCGCTATTGTAGAAACATTGAAAAACGATGATTTTACAGGAGTTGATGCGATATTGTCTGTGGTGCCATATTATAATAAACCATCTCAAGAGGGTATTTATCAGCATTATAAAGCGATTGCAGAAGCTACGGAGCTCCCCATCGTATTGTATAATGTTCCGGGACGTACGGGGGTAAATATGACTGCCGAAACTACTTTGCGGATTGCCCGTGATTTTAAGAATGTAGTTGCCATTAAAGAAGCATCCGGCAATATTACGCAAATGGATGATATTATTAAAAATAAACCGGAAAATTTCAATGTAATCTCCGGAGATGATGGTATCACGTTTCCCTTGATTACATTAGGAGCTGTTGGCGTAATTTCAGTAATTGGTAACGCTTTTCCTCGCGAATTCAGTCGTATGACGCGTTTGGCACTACAAGGAGACTTTGCTAATGCACTGACTATTCATCACAAATTTACGGAATTATTTAACCTGTTATTTGTAGACGGGAATCCGGCAGGAGTAAAATCTATGTTGAACGCAATGGGAATGATTGAAAATAAACTTCGTTTGCCATTGGTTCCTACTCGAATTACTACGTTTGAAGCGATACGTAAGGTCTTGAACGAGTTAAATATTAAATGCTAATACAAGGAAAACCGATTCTTGTTGGTATATAAATGAATCACCCTTCACTTTAATTCTATGACGATGGATAGAATTAAAGTGAAGGGTGATTTTTCCAGGATTGAAGATACATTTTCTTCGATGAAATGGGCAAAAAATAAAATCCTCCACATAATATGCAGAGGATTTCAGTGATCGCGACAGGATTCAAACCTGTAACCGGCTGATCCGTAGTCAGCTACTCTATTCAGTTGAGCTACGCGACCTAATAATAGTTTTGAAGAGTGACCGCGACAGGATTCAAACCTGTAACCGGCTGATCCGTAGTCAGCTACTCTATTCAGTTGAGCTACGCGGCCATTCTGTTAATTCAATAAGTGATCGCGACAGGATTCAAACCTGTAACCGGCTGATCCGTAGTCAGCTACTCTATTCAGTTGAGCTACGCGACCGTTATTTTGTTTTAACGGGTGCAAAGATACGTACTTTTCCCGAATTAGCAAGCTTTTCAACGACTTTTTTTGTAGAAAATTATTCTATGAACCGATAATTGAATAGTTGCCAACCTATACTAGTCCGACATTCCACTCCCTTTTCGGTGAGCTATAATGATTTACATATGCAGAGATATCTCCAAAAGGCAATTGACATACTACAGAAATTTCTCCTAAATATTCAAACTTGGAGAAAGCTTTTCCGTAATATGCTTTATTCAACGAATTTCTTTCGATTGGATAAATAGGCATAAAACCATAAAATTCTCCTCGAAGATGAAACATCTGGTTTAAACGATAGATAGGCCGGATACCGGCACCAACAAACTGGTTGGCACGAAATGCTTCATTATAAGTGAGCTTACTATGCTGTGTGGGAGAAAATTCACCAGCCTGCATCATTGTTGCAGTATAGTTCTCTGAAAAATTCTTAGAGGCATATAATGCTTTCAAATACCATCCTAAAACCCAATGTTCACTCATATTATGATATTTCTCTTTCATATATGATAATTGCAACCAGGAGTGGTGCTCCTTATTATTATTTCCAGTAGCACTTTCTCCCGGATAGAATCGCTCTCTTCCAATGAAAATTTGGGCAATGAGGGCTTCTCTATAACCACGTGTCGGGTATTGTCGTGAGTTTAATGTGCTTCCGTTAAAACTGATAGAACCACCAAACAAATCGTAGCGACTTTTATCAAACTTATCGTTTCCAAAGTCTATTACACTTTTCTGAAAATATTTATCTTCTATCCTTGCAATCCCTATTCCAAACTCTGCCCGTTTGCTTGAAAGAAATGGCAGGCCTACTTGTAGCTTTAGGAATCGTTCATCCTTTTTGGTTAAATGCCGGTTTGTCATTTCTGGAGAAAAGTTTATCCTTCTTGAAAAATAGTCGAAAGTACTGATAGATGCGATGAAGCGATATGAAGTAGGTATAGCAGTAGAAAAGTCTATTTTAGCCATAAACTGGGCATTATTGTATACCTTTCCAAGTTGGCCGTCAAAAACAAATTCCTTGGCATAGTAATTTAAATCCTGATAACTGAGCCCCAGATAAATCTGATTGGAATTGGATGTGGAAATATTACCTCCTAATCTTACGGCAAAATTATTTTCCAATTTGACTTTCAGATGCAAATCGTAAGTATCATCTTCCGGATTATAGATAGCGTGTGGAATAATTTCGGAAATCATATTATCCGAAAGTAGACGGAAATACCCTTGTTTCAAGTCTTCGTAGCTGAATTCTTTGTTATCTGATTTATGAAATTCTTTTTTTATGTATGCTTGCTGTTGTGTGTTGGCACCGTCAATAATGATATTCTTGAATCGTAATTCAGGATAATTACTTCGGTAGACCATTCTTCTTAGACGTATATTATCAAGATTTACGCGTCGATGTATGCGGCTTTTTATCGAATCCATCATACTGATAGTCCGATTATAACCTATATCATGTAATTCGTCAACACGTTGAAAATCCATAAGACCAACATTATCATACTTAAATGTCATCAAAATCCCCATTGAATCCGGAATAGAGTAGTCAGTTTTCTGCATTACCATATTTTCAATCTGGCTCATGAGATCATTTTCTTTAGGTTTAGTGGGATTAGCCGAAACGACACTTCCGATAATAATATCCGGATGAAAATCGTTCTTCATGACATCTGTCGGAAAATTATTATAAATTCCCCCATCATAGGCTAATACGTTATCAATTTCGATGGGCTTGAACATGAACGGAAAACTCATTGATGCTCTGACAGCATCTCCTAAATCGCCTTCTTTCATGATTAATTGCTTCTTATTGTATACATCGGAGGCAATACAGCGAAAAGGAACAAAGAGTTTGTCGAAATCACCTTTACATGCTGCAGTGGCACGTGCGTACAGATCAACGAAAACCAGATTCATTTGAATTGGATTTACGACGCTAGTGGGCAGGAATTGAGGTTTCAAACTTTTTAGAGAATCTCTAAAGGAGAAACGAATATTGAAGAACTCAGGAGTAGGAAGATTCTTTTTTAAAGTGATATACATATTTCTCTTCTACTTCTCCGGAATACCATCTTTTTAAAGTCTTCTGACTTATAAAAGATCTACCATGTCATCAGGAGAATATCCCATAGCATACAGAGAACCGATTATGGCCCCCATGGAGGTACCTGCAATATAATCGATAGGGATATTATTTTCTTCCAGAGCACGAATAATACCAATGTGTGTCAATCCTTTAGCACCGCCTCCACTTAATACAAGACCTACTTTTTGGGCATAGATAGCTGGTACGATTAACCATAAAGTAATAAACACAAGAAGAATTTTTCTCATAACCCAAATCAAACAGTTGAACTTTTTGTCTTTTTAAACGTTCAAATATATACAATACTTTTCAATTAATCGATATTTTATCAACCGTTTTAAATCGAAAAAGAGCATTACGACGTGTTTTAACGTCGAATGCTCTTTCCTGAAGTTATATAATGGATAAAGGGGCGATATTAAATCAGCTCGATACTACGCTTTACGAAGTTATTCAAAGCTTCACCTTTCAACATATTGTTTTGCAACAAAGCCAAATCAATAAGTTGACGAATCACTTTATTATTGCTGGCATAACCAACAAAAATAGCTTCTTTTTTACTTTTCAGATCATCCCATTTCTTATCCAAATCATTCAATTCGTCTTTTTCAGAGGTTGGGATATCTTCGTCCTTTTTGCCTTTTTGTTTATCTTTCAACTCATTACGTTGTTTATTGACAGCATCCATTTCCGACTGTATTGGGGCAACTTCTGCCTGGCAAGCACTTTCTTCTTCATTAAGCACTTCTTTTATTAACTTATGATCTGAATTCAATATTAAGTTGAACATATCAGGCATTTCTCCATAAAAACTCATTCCAGCCTGAATATTTGCCATTTCTTTCATACGGCGCATATATTCACTTTGGGTAATCATTACTGGAGCTGTGTTTTCTCCTAACGCTTGTGTCATAACGTTGAATTCAAACCTTATCCATTTTAGGTAATTGACTCTTAAAGGCGATTGTAATAGCATCTTGTTTGCCTGCTTCCAACACTTCGCTTTTTCTATCTTCTTTTACAATAAGATTGTCAACAACATCACTATCCACACGGGTAAAACGAGACTTCTCGAATTTTTGTTCCAACATGCTTACCATAGCTACATCTAATTGACCATCCATCAACAAAACATCATAGCCTTTATTGGTAGCTGCCTCTATATAACTATATTGTTCATCCTTATTATTAGCATATAAATAAATCAGATTTCCGTCTTTGTCTGTCTGATTATCTTTAATCAAAGTTTGGTATTCTTCAAATGTGTAATGTTTACTATCCGTATCGGTGAAAAGGGCGAATTTCTGCGCTTTCTCGTAAAAATCCTCTTGAGTCAGCATACCATAATTGATAAATATTTTCAAATCATTCCACTTGTCTTCAAACTGTTTGCGGTCATTCTTAAAGATAGATTGCAAACGGTCGAGAAACTTTCTTCGTGATATATGTTGATATCTTCTTCACATTCGAATCGCTTTTGCAAATATGAACGGGAAACATTCAATGGTATATCCGGAGAATCTATGACCCCATGCAATAAAGTTAAAAAGTCCGGTACAATGCCTTCAACTGAATCTGTCACATACACCTGGTTGCAATATAATTGAATTTTATTCTTGTTCAGTTCAATATTACTTTTTACTTTAGGGAAATAGAGGATACCCGTTAAATGGAATGGATAATCCACATTCAGATGAATCCAGAAAAAGTGGTTCATCAGACATCGGATACAACTTACTATAAAACGATTTGTAGTCCTCATCCGAAAGTTCACTTGGTTTGCGTGTCCACAAAGGAGTAGTATCATTAATGATATTATCTTCGGCTGTTTCTACTTGTTTGCCATCTTTCCATTCTTTTTTTTTTTTTCTTTCCAAAGGCAATAGGAACAGGAAGGAAACTGCAATATTTTTTCAAAAAAAGTGCTCAGATATACGGGATTCTTCAAGAAACTCTTTGCAGTCATCATCAATGTATAAGATAATATCTGAACCACGACCTGCTTTATCTACTTCTTCAATAGTAAATTCTGGGCTACCATCACAAGTCCATTTTACATGCTTGTGCACCATCTCTATACGATTTGGTGATGATTTCAACTTTCTTGGCGACCATAAATGCTGAATAGAACCCAAGTCCGAAATGACCGATAATAGCATTGGCATCATTCTTATATTTTTCCAGGAAGTCATTAGCTCCTGAGAATGCGATTTGATTGATGTATTTTTCGATTTCTTCTGCAGTCAGACCAATACCGTGATCGGAGATAGTAATGGTGTCTTTACCTAATTCAACATGAATAGTCAAATCGCCTAGTTCACCTTTAAATTCACCAATAGAAGCGAGTGTATTTAGCTTCTGAGTGGCATCTACTGCATTGGATACTAATTCACGAAGAAAAATTTCATGGTCACTGTACAAAAACTTTTTTTTTGATAACGGGGAAAATGTTTTCTGTTGTAACCCCAATATTACCTTTTTGCATAATACGTATATTTTTTAATTTATCTATTTGATTGATTTTAGTTGATATATTTGTTCAGATAAACACAAAAAAAATGCCAGACCCTAAGGTCTGACATTATGGCATATCTTATGTGCCCTTATTGAAAATAAATCCTTTATTGAGGAGTAACGACTTTCATCTCCAAACCTCCTTTTTTTCTTCATTAAGAGAGAATTGAATTATATCTTTTTCTTTTAAAGAAGAAGATATGATAAGTTCAGATAATCCATCTTCCAAATATGTCTGAATTGCTCGCTTTTAAAGGACGGGCACCATATTGTACGTCATACCCCTTTTCCAGCAATAAATTCTTTTTTCGCCTTATCATCAATAACAAGTTTATAACCAATAGCTTCGATTCTATCATACAATCCTTTCAGCTCAATATCAATAATCTTCGTAATAGCTTCCAAGGAAAGTTGGTCAAATGTTATGATTTCATCTACACGGTTGATAAATTCGGGCGCGAATGATTTATTCAAAGCTTTCTGTATAACACTTCGCGAAAATTCTTTGTCATCCAGACGGCTTTGTGTTGCAAATCCGACCCCGCGACCAAAATCTTTCAACTGACGAGTTCCAATATTGGAAGTCATGATAATAACCGTATTTTTAAAATCTACCATTCTGCCATAACTGTCAGTTAGGCGACCTTCATCCATTACTTGAAGAAGGAGGTTAAACACATCAGGATGTGCTTTCTCTATTTCATCAAAGCAGGACGATAGAATATGGTTTGCGACGTACTTTTTCCGTCAATTGCCCGCCTTCCTCATATCCTACATACCCCGGAGGTGCTCGACAAGACGGGAAACGGTAAACTTCTCCATATATTCACTCATATCTATACGAATCAACGCATCAGAAGAACCAAACATATATTTAGCTAATTCTTTGGCCAAATGAGTCTTACCAACTCCTGTCGGGCCTAAGAACATAAACGTACCAATCGGCTTGTTCGGATCTTTAAGCCCCACACGACTTCGGAGAATTGCTTTTACCAACTTTTTCGATAGCGGTATCTTGTGCTATAACCTTAGACTGCAAGTCTTCTTTCATACCAGCAAGTTTGATTCCTTCTGCCTGCGCCATACGCTGCACAGGAATGCCTGACATCATTGATATAACATTGGCTATTTCTTCTGCATCGACAGTTTGCCTATTTTTCTTTCAAGTTGGCTTCCCATTCTTTTTTCATCTCTTCCAGTTGGGGGAGGAGAGCTCCTTTTTCTTTATCGCGGAAACTGGCGGCGAGTTCGAAATTCTGTGATTTTACAGCTTTCATTTTTTTCTTGCTCTTGGCTTCTTCTATTAACTTTCTCTTGTTCTTCTATTTCTTTTGGAACATTGATATTCGTAAGATGTACACGTGAGCCTGCTTAGTCCAAAGCATCAATAGCCTTGTCGGGGAAATTACGGATTCTGTAATGTAACGATCTGTCAACTTGACACAAGCTTCTAATGCCTCGTCTGTGTAGTACACATTGTGATGATCCTCGTACTTGTCTTTAATATTGCGTAATATTTGAAGAGTTTCTCCAGCAGTGGTAGGCTCTACCATTACTTTTTTGAAAACGACGTTCCAAAGCACCATCCTTCTCAATATTTTTACGATATTCATCAAGGGTTGTAGCACCAATGCACTGTATTTCTCCTCTTGCCAATGCTGGTTTTAGCATATTCGCCGCATCCATAGAGCCTGCGGCAGAACCTGCACCTACAATGGTATGAATCTCATCAATGAATAAAATCACATTAGGGTTTCTCTGTAATTCATTGAGAATAGAACGAATACGTTCTTCAAACTGTCCGCGGTATTTGGTCCCCGCGACGACAGCAGTCATATCAAGAGCTACCACTCGTTTATCAAAGAGAATCCGTGAAACTTTCTTCTGAATGATTCTTAGAGCAAGACCTTCAACAATAGCTGATTTACCTACGCCGGGTTCTCCGATCAGAATTGGATTATTCTTTTTACGACGGCTTAAAATCTGCGCCAGGCGTTCTATTTCTCTTTCTCTGCCAACAACAGGATCCAACCGGCCTTCTTCTGCCGCTTTTGTCATATCAGTGCCGAAATTATCCAATACCGGCGTATCGTTAGACGGCTTTTTTGAAGCGGTTTGCGCTTGTTGCTGATGTTCTTCGGCATTACCTCTGCCACCGGGCGTGATGAAGACATTTCTTCTTCGTCATCATCGTCTTCAGTAAAACCCATACCGGAATTAATATCCGGTTGCAATGTAGCTTGTTCCAATACTTTCACGTAATTTACATTATTTGATTCAAGTACGGAAGCTGCCATATTGTTTTTCTCTCTTAAGATTGCCAACAAAACATGTTCTGTGTCAGCGATGTTACTTTTCATTCCACGTGCTTCTAATATACACATTTTTTTAATATTTTCGCCGCATCATTAGACAACGGCACCTCTGTATCGGGCAATAGCATATCATCAGCTTCTGCCTTCAACTGAGCTTCAATCTGCTGCTTTATCGCAGCTAAATTGGTGTTGAGTTTAGACAATATCTCGATAGCTTTTCCTTCACCGTCGCGGAGCATTCCCAGAAGCAGGTGTTCAGGGCCTATATACCTACTTCTCAATCGATTAGCTTCTTCTTTACTATAGACGATAATGTCGGAAACTCTTTGTGAGAATTGATTATTCATACTTCTTCCTTTTCTTCTAAGGGTTATTTACTGGCAAATATACACATTAAATCAGGTTTGTATTGCAATATTTGCTTTATTTCTTATCTCTACAAATGGCGTGCCATAAAAACAGTGTATTTGTATTATATATATAAGGTATAACAAATATCAGACTATTTATTACTGTTATTAGCCTTGTTTTATTTCTAATATTTATTGTTTTTCTCATTTTGTTTTCGTATTTTAAAGTTTAGCTAAAGATCCTACAAGGAAAGCTTTTAGGATGTCTATGAGAAGAATAAAACTTTCTTCGGAAAAACTTTCGTATATCGTGGAAAAGTAGTACTTTAGCGTGGTTTTTCACAGACCATACAATGTATAATTAATAATCATTTTAAATGCTTGAACAAGACAGAATTATAAAGATTAACATCGAGGAGGAAATGAAGTCATCGTACATTGACTACTCCATGTCGGTCATTGTTTCACGTGCCCTTCCGGATGTTAGAGATGGATTTAAGCCCGTTCACCGTAGAATTTTATACGGAATGATGGAATTGGGTAATACTTCAGATAAACCTTATAAAAAAATCAGCCAGAATCGTGGGTGAGGTACTGGGTAAGTACCACCCGCATGGAGACTCTTCAGTTTATTATGCTATGGTGCGTATGGCTCAGGAATGGGCAATGCGTTATCCTCTTAGTAGATGGCCAAGGTAACTTTGGTTCTGTAGATGGTGATAGCCCCGCTGCTATGTGCGTTATACGGAGGCTCGTCTCAACAAGTTGGGTGAAGCGATGATGGATGACCTGTATAAGGAAACCGTTGATTTTGAACCAAACTTTGATAATACACTGGTGGAACCTAAGGTGATGCCGACGCGTATCCCGAACCTTCTGGTGAACGGAGCATCCGGTATCGCTGTAGGTATGGCTACCAATATGCCTCCTCATAATCTTTCGGAAGTAATTGAAGCATGTGAAGCATATATTGATAATCAGGAAATCACAGTGGAGGAATTGATGAATTTGTCAAGGCTCCAGATTTTCCTACTGGTGGGTTTATATATGGTGTGAGTGGTGTACGCGAGGCATATTTGACTGGACGAGGACGTGTAATTATGCGTGCGAAAGCCGAAATTGAAAGCGGACAAACACATGACAAGATCGTAATAACAGAGATTCCCTTATAATGTAAATAAGGCCGAACTGATTAAATATATTGCTGATCTTGTAAAATGATAAGAAGATAGAAAGGTATCTCAAATGCCAACGATGAGTCTGACCGTGATGGTATGCGTATTGTTATTGACATAAAACGTGATGCAAATGCAAGTGTAGTGTTGAATAAACTCTATAAAATGACAGCTTTGCAGACCTCTTTTGGTGTTAACAATGTGGCTTTGGTTCATGGACGTCCAAAAACGTTGAATCTAAGAGATTTAATTAAATATTTCATAGAGCATAGACACGAAGTTGTTATTCGTCGTACTCAGTTCGATCTTCGTAAGGCGAAAGAGCGTGCGCACATTCTTGAAGGTTTGATTATTGCTTCAGATAATATTGATGAAGTAATTCGTATCATTCGTGCTGCAAAAACTCCGAATGACGCAATAACAGGCTTGATAGAACGATTTAACCTGACAGAAATTCAGGCTCGTGCAATTGTAGAAATGCGTTTGCGTCAGTTAACCGGTCTGCTGCAAGATCAGCTTCATGCTGAATACGAAGAAATAATGAAGCAGATAGCTTATTTGGAAAGTATTTTGGCTGATGATGAGGTATGTCGTCAGGGTGATGAAGGAGGAATTATTAGAAGTCTAAAGCGAAATATGGAGATGTACGTCGCTCTGAAATTGTTTATTCTTCCGAAGAATTCAATCCGGAAGACTTCTATGCCGATGATCAGATGATTATTACGATTTCTCACATGGGTTATATCAAACGTACACCATTAACTGAATTTCGTGCACAGAATCGTGGTGGAGTAGGTTCTAAAGGAACAGAGACCCGTGATGCGGACTTTGTAGAGCATATTTATCCGGCTACTATGCATAACACTATGATGTTCTTCACACAGAAAGGGAAATGCTACTGGCTGAAAGTATACGAGATACCAGAAGGAACAAAGAACTCTAAAGGCCGCGCTATTCAGAATTTGTTAAATATCGATTCGGATGATAATGTAACTGCATACTTGCGTGTGAAGACTTAGAGGATTCCGAATTTATCAATAGCCACTATGTATTGTTCTGTACAAAGAAAGGTGTTATCAAGAAGACGTTGCTTGAGCAATATTCACGCCCACGTCAGAATGGTGTAAATGCTATTACAATTCGTGAGGATGACAGTGTAATTGAAGTTCGAATGACGAATGGAAATAATGAAATTATTATTGCTAATCGCAATGGACGTGCAATTCGTTTCCATGAGGCAGCAGTTCGTGTAATGGGACGTACAGCAACAGGTGTACGTGGCATAACGTTGGATAATGATGGTCAGGATGAAGTAGTAGGAATGATTTGTATCAAAGATTTGGAAACAGAATCTGTAATGGTAGTTTCCGAACAGGATATGGTAAACGTTCTGAAATAGAAGACTATCGTAAAACCAACCGTGGAGGTAAAGGTGTGAAGACTATGAATATTACCGAAAAGACTGGTAACTGGTAACAATCAATCGGTAACTGATGAAAATGACTTGATGATTATCAATAAGTCTGGTATCACTATTCGTTTGAAGGTAGCTGATGTTCGTATAATGGGCCGTGCTACTCAAGGCGTTCGTCTGATAATCTTGAGAAACGTAACGACCAGATAGGTTCGGTATGTAAGTAATGACAGAAAGTCTTGAAGATGAAATTCCGGCAGAAGAGGCAGAGGGTACAATCGTGAGTGATCCGAATGCTGATGTTCCTGATATTGATGATGCAGCGGACGTAAATGAAAAAACGAAAACAATAACGAAATTGAGGAATAGACATAATATTAATAATTAATCAAACAACAATCATGAAAAGAGTATTATTTTCAATGGTTTTATTGATGGCCGTTAGCTTATCATTTGCTCAGATGAAGAATGTGAAAGAAGCAAAGAGCATGGCTAATGACGTAAAACCTAATTTTAAGCAGGCTGAACAGCTGATTAAAGAGGCTATGAAGAATCCTGAAACTAAGGATCTTGCTGACACATGGGACGTTGCTGGATTTATTCAGAGCGTATCAACGAGGAGCAAATGAAAAATGCTTTTCTGAAGAAACCGTACGATACATTGAAAGTATACAACAGTATTCTGAAGATGTATGAGTACTATAATAAGTGCGATGAATTAGCGGAAATACCTAATGAAAAAGGTAAAGTTAAAAACAAATATCAGAAGGCTAATGCTTCCAGTATGTTGGCTGAACGCCCTAATTTGATTAATGGTGGTATCCAATATTTCAATTTGGACAAGAATAAGAGGCATTGAAGTTCTTCGCTACCTATGTAGAGTCAGCTTCTTATCCGATGTTGGCTGATAAAGAGTTAGCTAAAAATGATACACTTATTCCTCAAATTGCATATTATGCAACATTAGCGGCTGATAGAGTAGGCGATAAAGATGCTATCATCAAGTACGCTCCTAGCATTATCTGATAAAGATGGAGGTAAGTTTGCTATGCAGTTAATGGCTGATGCTTATAAAGCTAAAGGTGATACTGCTGCATGGATTAAAAGTCTTTGGAAGAAGGTATCCTTAAGTTCCCTGGAAATGATTATTTCTTCGCAAATCTAGTTGATTATTATAATACCTCTAATCAAGCTTCTAAAGCTATGGAGTTTGCTGATAAGATGTTAACTAATGATCCTAATAATAAGTTGTATTTGTATGTAGAAGGCATATCTTTATCATAATATGAAAGAGTATGATAATGCAATCGAATACTACAAAAAAGCTATTGCGGCTGATCCGGAATATGCAGAAGCTTACTCTAATGTAGGTTTAGTGTATCTGATGAAAGCACAGATTATGCAGATAAAGCAACAACAGATATCAATGATCCTAAATACGCTGAAGCTCAGGCGGTGGTTAAGAAATTCTATGAAGAAGCAAAGCCCTTCTATGAAAAAGCTAGAGCTTTGAAACCTGATCAACAAGATTTATGGTTGCAAGGTCTTTACAGAGTTTACTATAACTTGAATATGGGTCCTGAATTCGAAGAAATCGATAAGATGATGAAGTAAGATCGTTTTCTGAAAAAATATAAGAAGGCTATTAGAAATAGTAGTCTTCTTTTTTTTATTCAATAGTTTAAAGTATTGAAAAATCTTATATTTGATATGGACTTGAGTGGAACAGGTAAATTTCATTCATTTAAATAAAAAATAGAAAAAAGAGAGAGTCGTTATTATATTATCTTTTTTTCTATTAAACATAATATTATTATTCCTGTTTAAATCTTGGATGCTCACTTTTTTTGCCTGATTTGATCAGCTGTTAATAACAAGCAATGGTGTATCTGAATGGAAAATCATCTTACGAGCAATACTTGGATTGAATAAGCGAGCGAATATATTTCTTTTATAGGAAGTTAATGTTATTATATCTATTTGATTATCTTTGATATACTGATCAAGTCCTTTCAATAGATTATCATTCATTACCACATCATAATGGATTTCAAGCCCTGGGTATTGCTTGTGAAAATATTCTTTTATGCCAACAAGTTTTATTTCATTCCACGTATCTTTTGAATTCAGCAAGATGTATCAAAGATACTGAAAAATGAAAGGACTTCCACGTATTGAAAAAAGCATCAAAAGCTATCAGGTCTCTTTGATCGAAATTAGTTATAAAAGCGATCGTTTTGCCTCACTGAATTGTTTGAATGGTGTGTTCTCGGGAATGGCTAGTACGGCTGTACGGCTTCTGATCAATAACCTCAGCAGTTACACTGCCAATCAGATCTATATCTTTTGATTTTTTCCTCGGGTACCCATAATGATGAGTTTAGGACGTTGCTCTTTAGCGTATCTTAATATTTTCCTCTTCTGGAATGCCTTCACGTAAAATACAGCTATATTTGACGTCTGGGAAATTCCCCCGATGTAACTTTTATCTTTTATCTTCTCTGATAAAGCTTTGAGATCAGAATGAACTTTGTGAATAATTGTTTTTACAGATTCTTCATCTCCAATTTGGTAGTTGAATACATCTCCGTAAGGCAAAATGACGATGCATATATAGGTGTGAAATATACATGCAACAGGATAATTTCTGCATTTTCTGTTTTTGCCTTAGGTTGAAGGCAAATTCACATGCTTTCATCGAATAACTAGAGAAGTCGACGGGAATTAAAATCTTATTTGATTTTTCTTTTTTTGGGCTCCTTCTCTCCTACTATACTTTCCGATAGCCAAGCAGAGCTTTCTGTGATTTTCAGTGCACGCGGTAGATCGCTTTCCTTAATTCGTAAGCGTACTCCAGAGGATACAACAGGCTGTATTTGGTTCACGTTATGAATGTAGGTCTCAATACCTTCATTTTCCAAGACATTTTTTAAGATCTGAGCTTTGGTATATGTCAGAATTGCCAGAGTTACTAATTTGTCTTCCATAATTGATACATTTTAGAAGGTGAAAACAAATAAGAAATCCCAATTGTTTAACGCAATTGGGATTTCTGTTTGCTATATTTTAAACTTGCACAGATTCGGTAGCCTGTTCTTTTTGCATACTCATATTCAATTCATCTAGAATCTTTAAAGCCCGATCGAGAACTGTTGTATCGTCTAACATAACAAGCCCACCATCTGGACCGGGCTCAAGATGTATTCCGACACTTTTTCCCTCCTTGAAATTATGTCCTCCGAAAAAGTTTCGCACAGTATCTACGTGTAAACCAAGTTCGTCTGCTATTCGATGCATGCTACCGCTAGGCAATGAATCTTTAATTCTTGCGAAGTTCATTAAATGTTATTGTTCTCATGTCTCATAAATTTAATGGTTAATACTATGTGATTTTTTATCACGCTATAAACTTAAGCAAAAAAAAAGATAAAACAAATTATTTGCTTATCTTTTCTTGAATATATAAAATCTATTAATGACCTTTATATCACCTCGATAGCAGAAGCAGGTACCCACCCGACTTTTCCATCTTCCAGTCGAATTTCTTTCCATTCTTTCATAGAATTGTCTTTGACACTTACCTTTCTTCCTTCATGAAGAATAAACAAGCTAGTACCACTTTCACTTGGAGTACTTCGTACTGTTACACTCGGATTCATTACTATCGCCTCACTTCGATTAACCAAATGCTCTTTTTGTTGCGAAGCAAAAAGATTAGAGCATACTGTGATTATCTAAAAAGATAATCCCTGAAATGAAGCCTATCTTTTTTTCCACATAATCTGTTTTGAAAATATAAAAGAAGTAGAGAGATACTATCAGTAGAATGAAAGGAGACAATTCCCCATGTGGCCCATGCATCTACACTCATACAATTAATCAAAGACTTAGTCCATGAGATAAAAAGACTTCAGGAGTAGGTTCTACTTTATCTATTGTTTTGGCACGTGCTACTTCGAGATTAGCACGGATGTCGCTATTTCCCGGTTGCAAAAGCAAGGCACGTTCGTAATTAAGAACCGCCTTTGCTATTTCACCTATTTTATAATAACTATTTCCGAGGTTATAATAAACTTCAGATGCTTCTCCATTCTTTAGTAATGCTTCGTATATTTGAATGGCAGCCGCATAATCTTCTTTTATATATGCGGAATCTCCTTTAGTTTTTGTCACATCTTCCAATTTGTTATCAAGAAGTGTATGTGTATCGACATGGATAGAATCAGCTTCGTTTATTTGTCTGGGTTCAATGCTCAGTGAATCTTGCGCGAAGCAAGTAAGCGACATTGATAATAATATAAAAAATAATATCTTTTTCATGACATAATCTCTTCTGGGTTAATGTTTTATTGAATTCTCCATTTTGCTTATTACTTCTATTGAAGAAGAATAAACTTTATCCATAGCTTGATTCTCATCACCCGGAGCAAACCGTGCAAATTCACAATCATTCAATGCATTCAGGAATTCCTTGATTAGCTCCTCACTACTCCGTGATTTCTCTAGTTTTTCCTCAATATTATCTTTAGATAAACGAGATACCGGAATATTCAGTTTATCACTGATATAGCCCCACAATGCTTTCAAAACTTCATCATAGAAAGCATCTTTCTTATTTTCAGAAAGCAGTTTACCAGCCAGCTTCATACGTTTTATTGCTACTTTATTAGCCTTCTTCGTTCTCATCTTCGCTACATTGGCATTCTCTGCTGCTTGTTTGCGATAAATTATAAAGAAAAGAATAAAGGCAAGAGCCGGAATGATATAGAATAACCAATATGACATTGAACCATAGAAGAAGCTTCCTTTAGGTTGGAGAGTAACTTCGTTCTGTTTGATATAACGGATGTCTTCACCTAATACTTTCAAGTCCTCTTATTCGTGAAGTTAGCAATAACTTGATCTGCATTTCCTGCACCTTTCTCAACGTTTATTACATAATCTTCTGTTTTCAGTGTTTTATAAGATTTGGAGCGAATATCAAAATAACTAAAAGATACACCCGGAATTTTATATGTTCCGGCATGTCTCGGAATTGCTAAATATTCAATAACTTTATTCCCAGTAAGCCCTTCTTTTTGTTAATCTCACCTGATTATCAACTTTAGGATCGTACACTTCAAAATCATCTGGAAATTTGATTTCCGGATTGAAATAAGTTTCAGGTTACCTGTACCGGATATTACCAGTTTAATAGTAATAGCATCATTGGTTTTCAGCTCCTTACTGTTGATAGAAGAAGAAATGTTGAACTCTCCTACTCCACCTAAGAAGTTTGTCGGTTTACCAGCCGGAAGTGGATTAACATTGATGGCTATTTTAGAGTTGTGATACTTCTTAATCTCTATAACATTGTTTCCTCCATTAAAAAAAGCATCAAAAGGATCGGCTGACTGTACTGGTTTATTTACCGTCATTTGGAACTGTGCAGGCTCTATAAATAGTTTGCCCGACTGTTGTGGAAAGAGCACGAATTGGCGATAAACAGTTGTATAGTAGTTACGACCTTTATAATGCTCCGGTGTCCATCGAGCATTTGTAGTCATTTCGATTTCCTGTGAATGAAAACCCTTGAAGTCAGGTAACTTTGCATTATTAAGCTGTAAGTTAGATTCTCTGGTATATATTTTATATGTCAATACGAACGCTTCCTGCTCATAAACATTTGTCTTACTTGCAGTTGCTGTAATAAACAAATCTTGGTTAGATACACTTGCATTCGATGAAGGCTGTATGGAAGAACTATTATCATTATTCCTCCTGCTACTATTATGATTTTGATCTTGTGGCAATACTTTTATTTTCACTGAGTTAGATATCATTTGATTACCGTCAGCTACTATTGAAGCACCAGGAACAGTAAACTCACCAGCAGTATTGGCCATCAATATATAAGTGAAAGTAATACTGCTAGTAGATGTAACATTACCATTCACTATTTGAGTACTACTTTGTTCTGATCGGCTTGGCCCCATTAAAACATCAAATCCTTTGATAGAAGGAGCACGAAAATCTTTTACTTTCTGTGTTGTAACCGTATACGATAGCCTAAATTGATCGCCTACTACCACCACGTCCGGAGCAGAAGCAACAAACGACACTTTATCAGCGAAAGTTTGGGTGCTATATGCTATCAATGCCATCAATATAACAATCAGTTTTCTCATTGCTTATGAAATTTATATCATCAACTTTTTTTATTACCAATCTTTTTCCAGGCGCCCACCTGAAACACTTTTTGTTGCTTTTTCACTTTGTCTTGCACATCCTTTTCATCCTGCATTACAGAATTCAGCAATTGTTCTGCATTCTCCTTCGACATCTGATTGTCTGTTTCTTTTCAGATTTCGGTGGTTGCTGCTGATCTTTCTTTTCATCCTGTTTCTGATCCTTCTGTTTGTCTTTATTCTGGTCCTGTTTCTGATCTTGCTTGTTGCTGATCTTTGTTTTGGTCCTGATTTTGATCCTGATTCTGCTGTTGGTCTTTCAGCATTTTCTGTGCAAGAGCCAAATTGTACCGGGTTTCATGATCGGTAGGATTATTACGCAGTGTTACATTTTATACGCATCTACTGCTTTGGCATAGTCTTTACCAGCTGGAAAATTACTCCCATATTGTGATAAATATGGGCCAGTTTCATTTTATCCTTTTCTATTTTGCTGGCCGATACGTATTGTTCCATGGCATCCTGAAACTTTTGTTGCTGCGAGAGGGTATTCCCAGATTATACATGGATACCGTAGACTTGGGATTAGCTTCTAAGGCCTTCCGATAGTTCACCTCCGCATCAACAAATACGCTATCATTAAACAGACGGTTTCCCTTACGGATATAGTCGCGCTCTGCTTTCTGAGCCGAGACACTGGCTACCGATAGTAGAAAAATAGTGAATAGAATATATTTACTTTTTAACATACGTATAACTATTTCTTATTAGAAAATAGGTGAACGGTTCTTAAATAAAGGATTTTTGCGATCCAGAATTAAGAATTCTGCCAATAACAATAGTAGAATAACCCATGCAATAGCCTGGAACTGTTCGTTAAACTCGTATATACTTTCGACTCTACATCAGATTTCGCCATTTTATTCACTTCCTGATTAATAGCTTTCTGAGCAGAGTTAGAATTATCTACTCGTACATATATACCTTTTCCTTCTTTTGCAATTTCCTGACACATAGCTTCGTTTAAACGGGTAACAATCACATTACCTTCCCGGTCGCGGCGGTAATCATTCGTACCTTCCACCGGTATTGGAGCGCCATCAGGCATACCTACTCCCTAATACACTTACTTGAATACCTTTTTCAGCTGCAACTTTGGCAGCTTCTACAGCTCCGCCTTCATGGTTTTCACCATCTGTAATTACAACAATGGCACGTCCCACTCCTTCTTGAGGTGTAAAACTCCGTACAGCCAAATTAATAGCTTCACCAATAGCCGTACCCTGTTTAGAAATCAACGATGGATTAATAGATCCAAAAACATCTTGGCAGAAATATAATCACTGGTAATCGGTAACTGTGTAAATGCATCTCCTGCAAATACAATCATACCGATTTTATCATTATCCAGTTCATCAACTAACCTGGAAATTAATCTTTTAGCTTTTTCCAACGACTTGGCTGTACGTCCTGTGCCAACATCGAATTTGAAATATCCAAAGCAATAATAACTTCTACTCCTTTACGCTTCACTGTTTCCAGTTTTGAGCCAAACTGAGGACGTGCCAATAATACGGAGAACAAACCAATAGCAACAAATATAATCCAAAATTTTACATCCGGACGATATTTGGATACATCAGGCATCAACTGGGCCAGTAAAACCGGATCTCCAAAACGTCGAATATTTCTTCGTCTCCTGTAATTGGAATACAAGTAGAAAACTGCTAAAAACGGTAACAGCAGCAATAAATATAAATATGCAGGTTCTCCAAATCGAAACATCTTCTACTATTTTACGATTTGCAAATCACGATTGACAAACATCCTTATGGAATTTTCTTGAGTACCGAATTACGTAATAGTACTTCCAACAAGACACAAAGGAAAGCCGCCAATGCAAACCACTGATATTCTTCGTCCCTCTTACTATACTCCTTTACATTCAGTTTAGTTCTTTTCCAGTTTATCAATTTCCTCATATACTTCTTTAAGCTTCGAGTTACTCGTAGCCCTGAAATAGTTACCATCGGTTGTACCTGCAATCTCTGTCAACGTCTTCTCATCAATTTCTACCGGCATACTTACATATTGCACCGTATTTCCAACTGGATAAGGATAAGGAGCCATTCCGTTTGTACCTACTCCAATTGTATAAACCCGGATACCAAAACTCTTAGCTATTTCTGCCGCAGTCAGCGGAGATATATCCCCTTTATTATTAGTACCATCCGTCAACAGAATGATTACTTTAGACTTCGCTTTGCTATCTTTCAGGCGGGTAACAGCATTAGCAATACCCATACCGACTGCAGTACCGTCAGTGATAAGCCCACATTTGATATTATGTATCATATCCAATAAAACAGCATGGTCGACAGTCAGCGGACATTGGGTAAAAGTTTCACCGGCAAATAAAGTTATACCGATATTATCATTGGGCCGACCGTTGATAAATTCTGCAGCCACGTCTTTAGCAGCTTCCAGACGATTCGGTTTCAAATCCTCAGCCAGCATACTGGTAGATACGTCGATGGCCATCATAATATCTATACCTTCAATCTCGCTGTTTTGCCATTTATTAGTCGTTTGCGGACGTGCAAGCACTACAATAACCAGCACTAAGGCAAGACAGCGCAATAAGAATGGAACATGCAACAAATAGTTCTTATAGCTTTTAGGTGTATGTGCATATACCCGAGCATCTGAAATTTGAAGGGTTGCTTCACTTTTCTTTTGCCTCAGAATATACCATACAATATAAGGTATAAGTAATAATAGCAAAAACAGATATTCAATATTGGCAAAAATCATTTCATTTTCGATTTAACAGTTTACTATTTAGTATTAAGTTATACATCCTCTTTATACAAAAAGATTGTATAACTGTAGACCTATATATATAAAAGTACCTATCAGTGCGGCTGACAAAATTGCGATTCCACAAATTCACAATAGCTTTGTCACGCAAAGAACGTTTCTCTATGATAGTGATTTCCGTTGGTTGCGGTTTCTGGTTTTCCTCTTCCGGTTGTTTTGTCTCATTGATAAAATCGATGGCATTAATTAAATTAGCATCGTTTTCATTCATCTGAGGATTATGCTTGGCGAACTTCACTAGATCGGCAGTCTGGAACAATAGTTTTTCAGGTCTGATATGGCCTCTTTATCGTTCATTTCCAGTAACTGATCAATGATTTCAGAAGAAGTCATTTCAATGCGTTGAATCCGAAACGATCCTTGATGTATGTACGAAGAGCATCGGTAAGTTCGGTATAATACTCCTTCGATTGTCCTTTTTGCCACATTTTCTCATTCTTGATACGCTCTATCTCTTTCATTGCAGCCTGATGTGGCGGCAATTTAGGTTCTACCTTTATCTTGCGGATAATCGGTTTGTTATCCCGTATACGAACTATCAGATAAATCAATAGACCAAGTAAAGGCAAAGCCAAGAATGAACAGCCAATTAACCCATACCAGTCTTCCCATGCGAAAGGAGCTTTCATCACGATTTTCGTCCCAAAGAATTGGTCTGGATGTAAGGTGTCAACCGGTATCGAATATACTTTCAGTGCCAGTGCTTTGGATTTATACACTTTATCATCTACGGTAACAGGCATTGGCGGGAGATAATATAGAGCCGAGTCAAAAGAAGTAACAGTGTACTCCTGCGTAATCATCATACGCTGACGATCGTTCAGGAACTGGGTATCTGGCTTGGCTGTTTCTATAATTTCCACACCTCTTACCAGTGTATCGGTATAAGCAGGAAAAATAGCCCGCTGCTTGGCGTCCATCGCTACTTGTAGTTGTACTTTCGCTTGTTCGCCAATTAATATCTGCAACGAATCTATCTTTGCCTCCACTGTTACAGATTGTGCTCCTACTCTATCAATAGACAGTAAACATAACAATGCTATCAGAATAATATTTCTATTCATCTTTGATTCATTAATTTCGTTTGGCAAATAAATTCAACAATGCCTTTACGTAATCCTGGTCAGTTCTCACAGATACGGAGTCTACATTACTTTTTAGTAAATGTATCATTCAATTCTGTCTGTTTTTGTATCCACCAGTCACGGTGTGCCCGGCGTACAGCTTTGGAAGAAGTATCGATCCATTGCTCATGACCGGTTTCCGCATCCTTTATTCGCATCAATCCTACTGGAGGAAGATCACTCACTCTCCTATCATACACCTGCAATGCCACTACGTCATGCTTCCGGTTGGCGATGGTCAGCGCGTTCTTAAAGTTGTCCTGGTCAATGAAGTCTGATAAGACAAATGCAGTACAGCGTCTTTTTTCATAACGTTTGTCAGATATTCCAATGCAAGACGTATATTTGTGCGACGGCTTTCCGGTTGAAAATCAATCAATTCACGGATAATATATAAGATATGCTTACGCCCTTTTTTGGGAGGAATAAACTTCTCTATCCGGTCTGAAAAGAAGATCACACCAATTTTATCATTGTTCTGGATGGCAGAGAAAGCAAGAGTAGCAGCGATTTCCGTCACCATGTCTTTCTTCAACTGCTTGATCGTACCAAATTCTAAACTTCCGGAAACATCAACCATTAACATAACTGTCAGTTCACGTTCCTCTTCAAACACTTTCACATAAGGTTTATTGAAGCGCGCAGTCACATTCCAGTCTATGTCACGTATATCATCGCCGAACTGATATTCACGGACTTCCGAAAAGGACATTCCCTACCCTTGAAAGCCGAATGATATTGGCCTGCAAAGATATTGTTAGACAATCCTCGTGTCTTTATTTCAATTTGGCGAACTTTTTTTAGTATTTCACTTGTTTCCATTTTATACAGTAGTTAAGTAGTAAGTAGTAGTTAACTACAAATTAGGGTACTTCAACCTTATTCAGAATCTTACTGATGATTTCGTCCGAAGTCATATTGTTAGCTTCAGCTTCGTATGTCAATCCAATACGGTGACGAAGCACATCATGTGCTACAGCACGTACATCTTCCGGAATCACGTAGCCACGACGCTTGATGAATGCGTATGTACGAGCAGCTAGAGCAGATTGATAGACGCACGAGGTGAACCTCCGAATCCGATCATATCTTTCAGTTCCTTGAGGTCGTACTTTTCTGGGAAACGGGTTGCAAATACGATATCCACAATATAACGTTCTATCTTCTCGTCCAGATATACCTGACGAACGACCTTACGGGCTTCGATTATTTCTTCTGCTTTTAGAATTGGCTTTATATTGAACTTCTCTCCGTTGATATTCTGACGGATAATCAACTTTTCTTCCTCCAGTTTCGGATAGTCAATCACTACTTTCAGCATGAAACGGTCTACCTGTGCTTCAGGAAGCGGGTAAGTACCTTCCTGTTCGATAGGGTTCTGAGTTGCCAATACAAGGAAAGGCTCCGGTAATATGAAAGTCTCTTTACCAATAGTAACCTGACGTTCTTGCATAGCTTCCAGCAAAGCACTCTGTACTCTTGGCCGGAGCACGATTTATTTCATCCGCCAATACAAAGTTTGCGAAAATAGGTCTCTTTGCACTTTAAAAGATTCATCTTTCTGGCTGTAAACCATGGTACCGATAACGTCGGCAGGCAATAAGTCTGGCGTGAACTGAATACGGCTATACTTCGCATCAATCAGTGAAGCGAGTGTCTTAATAGCCAAAGTTTTCGCCAAACCGGGAACACCTTCCAGGAGAACGTGTCCATCGGAAAGCAATCCGATAAGCAGTGATTCAACCAAATGTTTCTGACCAACAATGATTTGGTCCATACCTGTCGTAAGATTGGTAACGAAAGCACTTTGTCTTTCAATCCGCTCATTTAGCTCGCGGATATCAATTGATTCAGCCATAAATACTTAATATTTTATTATTTAAATCCCATTAATTTTATGTAAGCCTTGCCTGTGTCATAAGGCTTTTTATTTTGCCCCAAAAGTACGCCATATAATTAACGATTGCAACTAATTTTTATTAAAAAACAATGCGAAATCTTTAGATTAAGGTACTTTCATACGCTTTTGTATATCCATAACACTTCCCCCGACCAGTACAAGTAATGTATAGCCGGGGGAGTAGATAGTTATAATTATTCTTTTGTAAGTTCCGGTATTTTGATTGTAGTACCATAAGGCACGTTATTCGGATTTTTAATCACATCCGGATTATGCTTCACTATATATGGCCACATCGCTTTTGTACCATAGAAACGCAAGGAAACTCTAGTTAAAGTTTCACCTTCCTTGATTGTATACTTTGTCTTTGTTCCTGTTATTTTATATGATGCAGAATCAGGATAAGCAGAAGCTGAAGGTTGCTGCTGGACAGGCCTACTCTCAGCCTTTGCAGAAGTTAATGTCTCTTCTTTTTTTACAATTGACTGTGGCTCAACAACGTTCTTCGGTGTAGTAACAGTTATTCTACAACAGTATCTTTATGTTCAATAGTATCGGAAAGCTGCGCTTCAGTTCGAACAGGTTGAGTTGTTACAGGCGGCATATCGAGGGTATTCTTGTCAGATGAAGAAGAAAACAGGTCCGGATAATAGATAAATAAAATCACACCTCCACATAGTAACAATACTATAACGATTACAGCTATCAAATAAGGAACAGGAGATTTCTCCTTTTTAACAACCTCTTTTTTAGATATCGGGCTAACAATAGTTTGTACAGGCTTTTCGTTTCTTTTTAGTCGGCTTTGTAATTTCCGACTGTGGTGATACTATTGGAATTTCGGGCTTTAGATTTGCTTTCAGAAGTTCTTGTTCAATAATCTGCTCTGCCGTAATTCTTTCTTTCTCTTTTACTGGTTGTTCTGGCTGTTGTTGTTCAATCATAAGTGATTCTTCAACCACTACTTTTTCTTCAATAGACTGTTCCGTTATTCGTTCCTCCTGAACCGTATCCACTTCTTCGGAAGAATCTTGTTCAGCAATCTGACTTTCATTTTCTACTATAGGATTAGAAGTATTCTCTTGACTTTCCTCCTTTTTTATTATAATCTTCTATTGTTGAAGCAAGAATTCCCTCACCTACTTCTTCCTCTTCCACTTCTTCTACCGGAGTATCTTCCAATACTGTGTTTTCATTCAACACAACAGTCTCGAAATGTGCAAAAGGTTTATTAATTGTATCTCTCAAATTCGCGTCCGGAGAAAATGAAACCTTTGTATGCCCCCTTTTTATCTGGAAACGTTCTCCTGTGTTGACATTGACACTTTCCCGGCTATCTACATCGATAAGTTTGAAAGTTCCCAATCCTTTGATTTTTACAGTCTTCTCGTTTTCCAAGGCTTGTTCAATCAAGAGAAAAAACTCTTTTACGAACACCTCGGCATCCTTCTTGGTCATGCTATGTTTGGCTGCCAATAAGTCAGTAAGGTCTTGAATTGTTAGTCTTTCATTCATAACGGGAAATATTTATTTAAACTTATCTTTCAATGTATTGCTAGGTCTATACGATAATACCAATTTAGGTGGAACCAGCATGCGTTGTTTGCTTGCCGGGTTAATTGAAATACGTTCCGCTTTCTTTTTCACTTCAAAAGAACCGAATCCTTGAATTGCAATCACATTACCTTCTTCCAATTCTTGTATCATACTGGACAAGTAAAGAACTTCATTAATTCGGAAGTATCCTTAATGGTGTACCCCAAGTCTTTCCGCTAGTTCGGATGTAAATTCCTTATTATTCATAGTCATTTATTATCTTTGCATATAAATCAAAATCGTCCGCATTCACCACTTCTACTGATAAAACTGTCCGATCTTAAGTTCTCTCTCTGAACGATCAATCAATACTTCCGGATCTACTTCCGGTGAATCAAATTCAGTTCTTCCGATATAATAATCGCCTTCTAACCGATCAATGATAATTTTCATCTGTTTACCGACTTTTCTGCACTCAACTCTGCCGAAATACCTTGCTGGATATCCATCAATTCATCAAGTCGGGCTTGTTTCACTTTTTGCGGAATAGAATCTTCATAAGTTTCTGCAGCATAAGTTCCTTCTTCTTCCGAATATGCAAGAAAGCTCCCATTCTATCGAAGCGTACTTTACGGACAAACTCCTTTAGCTCTTCAAAGTCTTCCTCTGTTTCTCCGGGATGTCCTACCATTAAAGTTGTTCGCAGGTGAATACCAGGGACTTCTTTACGGAATTGTTCAATCAGTCTGTAAGTATCCTCCTTTTGTCACTTGCCGACGCATTAATTGCAACATATTGTCACTGATATGTTGCAAAGCTATATCCATATACTTGCAAACATTGCCACGTTCACGCATTACACGAAACAAGTCAATCGGGAAATGTGCCGGATACGCATAATGCAAACGAACTCCATTCTACTCCTGGTATTTCCGAAATACGTTCGATCAATTCGGGAAGCATTTGTTTCTTATACAAATCAACTCCGTAATAAGTTAGCTCCTGTGCGATCACCTGAAACTCTTTCACGCCTTGCGATACCAGATATCGTACTTCGTCCAAAATTTCTTCTATTGGTTTGGAAATATGGTGTCCTGTAATAATAGGGATAGCACAATACGAACATTTACGATCACATCCTTCCGATATTTTCAGATAAGCATAATGCTGCGGAGTGGTCAGCGTCCGTTCAATATACAACTCCTCATGATAGCTTTCCCCCAAATCATGCAAAAGTTCCTTCCAGTTGAATTTACCATAGAATTTATCTACTTGTGGTATTTCAATAGCCAGCTCCCTGAGATAACGTTCAGAGAGACAACCCATTACAAAAAGTTTCTTTAAGTCACCTTCTTCCTTTCTTTTGGCAAACTCCAGAATCATATTTATAGATTCTTCTTTGGCATCGCCAATGAAACCACACGTATTGATTACCGCAATTTCTCCTTGCGGAGTTTTTCAGTATCATGAGTCACGCTATATCCTACTTCTTCCAGCTGACGCATCAACTGCTCCGAGTCAACCAAATTTTTAGAGCATCCTAAAGTGATAATATCTATTCTCTTTCTTTTCATGCATTCTCTCCAAACAAGGAATCAACAAATTCGTTTTTGCGGAATACTTGTAAATCCTCCATTCCTTCACCCAAACCGATGTATTTAACAGGAATCTTAAATTGGTCGGAAATACCAATTACAACACCGCCTTTAGCAGTCCCATCAAGTTTAGTGATAGCCATAGCGGTAACCTCCGTTGCCAGAGTAAACTGCTTGGCTTTGTTGTTCAAAGCATTCTGTCCTGTAGAGCCGTCCAATACAAGTAATACTTCATCCGGTGCATCAGGCACTACTTTCTTCATTACATTTTTTAATTTTGGTCAGCTCGTTCATCAGGCCGACTTTTATTGTGCAAGCGTCCGGCTGTATCAATAATAACGATGTCAGCATTGTTGGCAACAGCAGAGCTAAGGGTGTCATAAGCTACCGATGCAGGATCAGCACCCATTTTCTGTTTAACGACAGGCACCCCTACCCGCTCTCCCCAAATCATCTAGCTGTTCTACAGCAGCCGCACGGAATGTATCAGCGGCTCCCAAGTAAACAGATTTACCGGCTTTCTTGAATTGATAAGCCAGTTTGCCGATAGTTGTAGTCTTTCCCACTCCATTGACCCCTACTACCATAATCACATAAGGCTTTCTTTCAATCGGAACATCAAAATCAGCTACATCATCCGAGTTATTCTCGGTCAACAAAGCGGCTATTTCATCGCGCAGTATATGGTTCAATTCCTGAGTATTCACATATTTATCCGCAGCGGCACGTTTTTCGATGCGTTTGATAATATTCAAAGTTGTCTCTACGCTTACATCCGACGTAATCAACACTTCTTCCAGATTATCCAACAACTTCGTCATCTACCTTTGACTTACCAGCCACGGCACGAGCGATTTTTCTGAAAACACGCTCTCTTTGGTTTTAGATAACCCCTTATCTAAAGTTTCCTTCTTCTCCTTTGAAAAAAAACTAAAAAATCCCATATTGACAGTTGTTTGTATAATACATAATGCTACAAAGATATAACAAAGGATTGAAAAGTAAAAAAAGAAGCAATAAAAAATCCCTCATTGTTTGCCAATGAGAGGATTTTGTATTTATAGCGCGTATGCTATTTCAATTATTTTTTGAAAAAGTCTTGTACTTTTTCATTCGGAACCATTTGCTCATCAAAAACGTATGCTCCAGTCTTAGGAGATTTTACCATTTTGATAACCTTAGTATAAGCACGACCTTCTTTAGAGCCTTCGTGCAAACTTGCTACTGTTTTTTCTTTGCCATGGGTTATACTTCTTTATTATTTAATTTCCTTGTGTACTGTTACTCTTTTCAGAATGGGTTGTATTTTTTTCAACTCAAGTCTTTCTGTAGTATTCTTTCTGTTCTTAGTTGTGATATAACGAGATGTTCCCGGCATTCCACTGTCTTTGTGTTCTGTACATTCCAGAATCACCTGCACTCTGTTACCTTTTTGCTTTCTTTGCCATTGTAAGTTTTCTCCTCTACGTTTAGCCGATTACTTTAATGCTTTTTCCAATCACAATAACCTTTAGCCACAGCTTCAGTCAGCGCAGCATCCAGTCCTTTTTTGTTAATAATACGCAACCCGTTAGCGCAAATGCTAAGGCTGATCCAACAATCTTGTTCTACATAGTAGAACTTTTTATTAAACAAGTTCAAATCAAAGGTTCTTTTTAGTTCTTCTCTTTGAGTGTGAAACATTGTTGCCAATCATGGCTTTCTTTCCGGTAATTTGACAAATCTTCGACATTTCTATCTTATTTTTATAGTTTTATATCTATACTTCTTTCAAACAGGACGCAAAGTAAGCACTTTTATCCGTATAAAACAAGAAATTCCTAAAATAATTCACTTGTAGACACCAATTTTTCCTTATTTGAGCAAATCACGTAAAATTAATAACGCATTATTGCCGGCTCTTTCAATATTCATGGATCTTCCCGCGATTTGTTTCCTGCTTGTAAGTACGAATTTCGTTTTTATAACCAGCAGCTATCCAAACTGTCCCTACCGGTTTTTCAGGAGTTCCTCCTCCGGGACCGGCTATGCCTGAAGTTGCCACAGCACAGTCGGTTTTCAATGCTTTCATCGCACCTTTTACCATTTCAATCACAGTTTCTTCACTAACAGCTCCATGCCGTTCCAAAGTTTCGGGAGAAACGTACAAGAGATTCATCTTTTACTTCATTGGAATAAGCCACTATACTTCCATTAAAATATTCCGAACTTCCGGCAATAGATGTTAATCGTGCGGCAATACTTCCTCCAGTACAACTTTCTGCAGTGGAAACGGTTATTTTCTTCTTTTTCAGCAATTCGCCGATAATAACTTCCAAAGGAGTATCTTCCTCACAGAAGATATCTTCACCCAAAATCTTCTCTAATTTAGCTTTTTCGCTATCTAGAAGCGCCCGCACTTCTTTTTATCTTGTCCGCGTCCGGTCAATCGCAGGCGGATTATTCCAAGTTTTGGTAAATAGGCCAGTTTGATGCTTTCCGGCAGTGCAGTTTCCCATAGTTCCAGTTTTTCAGCCAATACAGACTCTGGATAGTGTTGTACAAGAAATGTTTGATGCATAATCACATCCGTTTGAAATTTCTCATGCAACTTGGGCAATATGGATTCCGTCATCACAACTTTCATCTCCTGCGGAACTCCCGGCATTGAAACGAGAACTCTGTCGTTTCTTTCAAACCAACTAACAGAAGCACTCCCTACCGGATTATTTATAACGGTACAGCCCTCGGGAACCATTGCCTGCCCTTTATTTAAGGCATTCATGGGGATTTTTCCGGCCAACACCCGTTTTTATGTTTTCAAAAACCTCTTCACTAAATACCAGTCTAGTATGGAAATACTTACATAGCGTTTGTTTTGTTATATCATCTTTAGTAGGACCTAGTCCCCGGTCACTAAAACAATATTCACCCTTTTCATCGCATTATCGATCGCTTCAAGAATCTCATCTTCCCGGTCACGGATTGAAACAATACGAAGAACCTCAATGCCTATCTTATTTAATTTCTGTCCTATCCAGGCAGAATTAGTGTCGACAACCTGCCCTATCAGCAGTTCGTCACCAATGGTTATTATTTCAGCAAACATACTTTCCTTATTTTATCCTATATATTAAGATATATTTTTAGTCTTACGGACAAGGAGCCTATTTTCAATAAGGAAATTATTCTAATGTAACGCGAGAATAGGCCGGAAGATCAATAGAGCAAAAATCCCTATCCAAATATTTAAAATATCCGGTAATAGCGATCATTGCTGCATTGTCGGTAGTATAGCTGAATTTTGGAATAAAGATATCCCAGTCATATTTTTCGGCATGTTCCCGAAAAGCATTACGTAATCCGTTATTCGCAGAAACTCCTCCTGCTACGGCTACTTCCTTGATTTTGTATTCTTTTTGCGCAGCTTTTACGCAATTTATCCATTAGAATATCTACAACTGTTGCTTCCAATGATGCAGCCAAATCCACTTTATGATGTTCTATAAAATCAGGGGTCCTCTTTCAGCCAGTCACGTAATGAATAGAGGAATGAAGTTTTTAATCCGCTAAAGCTATAATCCAGCCCCGGAATATGCGGTTTGCTGAATGTGAATGCTTTCGGGTTTCCCTGGCGTGCCAGTTTATCAATAATCGGTCCACCCGGATAACCGAGCCCCATTACTTTGGAGCACTTGTCAATAGCTTCACCTGCAGCATCATCATCAATCGTCTGCCCCAAAATCTCCATATCGTTATAGGCTTTCACTAATATAATTTGTGAATTTCCTCCAGATACTAATAGACATAAGAAAGGAAAATTGGGTTGTCTATTTTCCTCACCTTCTGCTTTAATAAAATGAGCTAAAAACATGTCCATTCAGATGATTAACATCAATCAATGGAATATTTAAGGAACGAGCGAATCCTTTAGCGAAAGAGACACCGACGAGCAATGAACCCATTAATCCCGGACCACGTGTAAAAGCTACCGCACTCAATTCTTCTTTAGTGACTCCAGCACGTTTCAGCGCTTCATGTACTACCGGTACGATATTTTGTTGATGCGCCCGTGAAGCCAGCTCGGGTACTACTCCACCGTATGCTTCATGTACGGCTTGGCTCGATACCACGTTCGACAGCAGATAACCATCTTTGATAACAGCTGCCGACGTATCATCACAAGAGGACTCAATTCCTAATATTATTACACTCATAAGTAATTAAACTATTAAAACGGTGCAAAAGTAATCATAAAACTACGATTCATAACGAACTATTTTATATTTTTGTTCGCAAAATAAAAATAATCGCTTATCAGAACGCTGAAAAAGACTGTACGCTGGGTAGTTGGTATTGTACTGGGAGTATATATCGGGACTATTGTTTTGCTGAATATTCCAAATGTTCAGCAAGTCATGAGTGTATTTGTAGCCGAGGAGCAACTCTCCGACTTATTGAATACACGGGTGACAATTGGCCGGATAAATATAGGATTGTTGAACCGTATCATCATTGACGATGTATTGCTTGACGACCAAGACGAGCAGGAAATGCTCAAAGTGACTCGTTTGTCTGCCAAATTTGATATCATGCCTTTTTTTTAAAGGTAAGATATCCATTAGCAGTGTCCAGTTATTCGGTTTCAATATCAATCTTCAAAAAAAGACACCAGACTCTCCACCTAATTTTAAATTCGTATTAGATGCATTTGCTTCCAATGATACGGTGAAGAAAGACAACTCATTGGATTTGCGTATTAATTCTATCCTGATTCGTCGTGGGCGAATGGCTTATCATGTACTTTCAGAAGAAGAAACACCCAGGAAGATTTAATGCCAAACACGTCCAGCTTTCAGAATATTATAGCTAATATTTCATTGAAAGCCTTGAGTAAAGATTCAATAAATCTGGGAATTAAGCGGTTGAGCCTTGATGAAAAAGTATCCGGTTTCTCTTTGAAGAAGATGAGTCTGAAGCTAGTTGCCAATAGCAGGCAGACAAGCATTGACAATTTTGCTATCGAATTGCCCGAAACATCTCTGAAACTGGATACAATTCATTTGATATATGATAGTTTGAAAGCCTTTGACCGTTTTACGGAACAGGTTCGTTTTTCTTTCCGTACGTTGCCGTCACAAATCACTTTAAAAGATATTTCTCCTTTTCTTCCGGCGCTATCGCACTTCAAAGAGCCGATATCGTTGGATATGGAAGTAAAAGGTACTGTCAATCAATTGACCTGTTCGCATCTGGAAATAACAGCCGACAATCGTCAGTTCCGCCTTAAAGGAGATGTGGCACTTCAGGACTTGTCGCATCCGCAAGACGCTTATGTGTTTGGAACCCTATCCGAACTTACTGCTACTACTCGTGGCGTAGGATTTTTAGTCCGCAATTTGAGTCATGATTATAATGGAGTGCCTCCAGTACTGGAACGCTTGGGAAATGTCAGTTTCCGGGGAGAGGTTTCCGGCTATTTCACAGATATAGTAACTTATGGCCAATTGCATACTGATTTGGGCGGTGTCAATATGGACTTGAAATTGAGTTCTGATAAAAGTAAGGGATTGTTTGCTTATTCCGGTGCCGTTAAAACAACCGACTATAAGTTAGGTAAATTATTGGCTAACGAGCAACTGGGAGAAATCACATTCAACTTAGATGTACATGGGCGCCATGTAACCGACCGACTCCCTGTTGTTGAATTGAAAGGGCTGATAGCTTCCGTAGATTATAGTAGATATAGATATGAGAATATTACACTGGACGGAGAATATAAGCAAGGAGGATTTAATGGCAAAGTAGCACTGGATGATCCGAATGGCTCTATTTATCTGAATGGAGATGTGAATGTTTCCTCCAGAATTCCTACATTTAATTTTCAAGCTATTATCAATAAATTGCGGCCGCATGACCTGAATCTCACCTCCAAGTATCCGGATACGGAATTCTCTTTGAAACTAAGAGCCAACTTCACCGGGGAGGCTCAGTTGACGAAATGATTGGAGAAATCAATGTGGATAGCCTCGAATTTATGTCACCAGAGAAACAATACTTCATGAACAACATGAATATCCGGGCCAGCAAACAGAATAACGAGAATCAGTTGAGATTGACTTCAGAGTTTCTGACAGCAAGTGTGGAAGGAAAGTTCCAGTATCACACATTGCCTGCCAGCATTCTGAATATTATGCGGAAATATGTCCCGTCATTAATATTACCTCCCAAAAAAGCCAATTGAAACACACAATAATTTCCAATTCGATATACATATATATAATACAGATATTCTATCCACGATTTTTGATATTCCGCGATTGACGGTATATACTCATTCCACTTTGAAAGGATACTTTAATGATCCCTTGCAGCGTTTGCGTGTGGAAGGATACTTCCCCCGTCTTCAATATAAGAACAACTTTATTGAGTCGGGCATGATTTTGTGCGAGAATCCATCAGATCATATTCGTGCGCGGGTGCGCCTGACCAATCTGAAGAAGAAAGGAGCAGTCAACCTTTCTTTGGATGCGCAAGCCATAAAGACGACAATATCAGTACGACATTGAATTGGGGAAATAGTGCTGCGGTGACATATAGCGGGCAATTGGCCGCTGTGGCAAAGTTCTTGCGTACCGAAGGAGAGAAGCCTTTATTAAAAAGCAATGGTAGAGGTGAAACCGACGGATATTATTCTGAATGATACCCTTTGGCAGATACATCCTTCACAGGTAGTAGTGGATTCCGGCAAGGTAGACGTGAACAACTTCTATTTTAGCCACCAGGATCGTTATGTACGTATAAACGGACGTCTTTCGGACAATCCGCAAGATAGTGTAAAGGTTGATTTAAAGGATATCAACATGGGATATGTGTTTGATATTGCAAAGTATTTCCGATGATGTAAATTTTGAAGGAGATGCTACAGGAACTGCCTATGCAAGTGGTGTTTTCAAAAAACCTGTGATGAATACGCGTTTATTTATAAAAATTTCTCTCTTAATCAAGGACGTTTGGGCGATTTGAACATATATGGCGATTGGGATAATGAAAATAGAGGAATCCGACTGGATGCATCTATCAAAGATATTTCTACGACCCCGTCACGTGTCACCGGCATCATTCATCCGCTAAAACCGGAAAGTGGGCTTGACTTAAATATCGAAGCAAATGAACTGAATCTGAAGTTTCTGGAACATTATATGAAGTCTATTGCAAATGATATAAAAGGACGGGCAACGGGTAAAGTACACTTCTACGGGAAATTTAAAGGATTGAATCTCGATGGCGCAGTCATGACGGATGCTTCCATGAATTTTGATATTTTGAATACTCATTTTGCTATAAAGGATACCATTCTTTTAGCTCCTACCGGATTGACGTTCAACAATATACATATTTCTGATATGGAAGGCCATTCGGGAAGAATGAACGGTTATCTGCATTTCCAGCATTTTAAGAACTTAAATTATCGTTTTGAGATACAAGCAAACAACATGCTTGTAATGAATACAAAAGAATCGACGGACATGCCTTTCTATGGCACGGTGTATGGTACCGGAAATGCATTGCTTACCGGAAATGCCATACAGGGACTAGATGTTAATGTCGCCATGACGACCAATCGAAATAGCATCTTTACTTATATTAATGGTAGTGTTGCATCAGCTACGAGTAACCAGTTTATCAAGTTTGTAGACAAAACTCCCCGCCGCACTATTCAGGATTCTATTCAAATAATTTCTTATTATGAACAATTGCAACAAAAAACGTCAGGAAGCTGAGGAAGAGCAAAAGACGGATATACGATTGAATATTCTTGTAGATGCGACGCCAGATGCAACAATGAAGATTATCATGGATCCTGTTGCCGGAGATTATATCAGTGGCAAGGGTACAGGAAATATACGAACAGAATTTTACAATAAAGGGGATGTGAAGATGTTCGGTAGCTACCAAATTAATCAGGGAGTATATAAATTCAGTTTGCAGGAAGTGATCCGTAAAGACTTTGTTATCAAGAACGGAAGTACGATTACCTTTAACGGTGCCCCTCTGGATGCAAACTTAGACATTCAGGCTTCCTACACGGTAAATTCAGCATCTCTGAATGACCTGATACCGGAAGAATCTTCGTCAATCATACAACAACCCAATGTTAAGGTGAACTGTATCATGAATTTGAGCGGGATATTGGTACGACCTACTATTAAATTAGGTATTGAGCTTCCGAACGAAACGGGATGAAGTACAAACATTGGTACGTAATTATATTAGTACGGAAGAACAGATGAATATGCAAATCCTTTATCTATTGGGTATTTGGTAAAGTTCTACACGGAGGATGCACGTAATAATCAAAATTCAAACGTGATGTCTTCGGTACTTTCTTCCACCCTCTCCGGTCAGTTGAATAACGCCTTGTCGCAAGTCTTTGAAACTAATAACTGGAATATCGGTACCAATCTGAGCACGGGTGATAAAGGATGGACGGATATGGAAGTGGAAGGTATCTTGTCCGGTCAGTTACTGAATAACCGGTTACTTATTAACGGAAACTTTGGTTATCGGGATAATCCAATGGCAAACACGAATTTTGTGGGCGACTTTGAAGCAGAATGGCTGATAAACCGTTCGGGAGACATTCGTTTGAAAGCTTACAATGAAACGAACGACCGATATTATACAAAGACAAATCTTACTACGCAGGGAGTCGGTATTATGTACAAGAAAGATTTCAATAAATGGAGTGACCTGTTCTTTTGGAATAAGTGGAAGCTACGTAATAAACGAAAACAGAAAGAAAAGTCCAAACAGCAGACAGACAGTATCGGAAATACCAATACAGCAAAGTCTGTATTAAAAAAGGCAACATGAGCAGTGATAAAAACGCAGATGCCTTGAAAATAAGAGTTTCTTTATAGAAACTCTTATTTTCAAGGCATGAAACCCATAAAAAATAATCGCATGATTGACTCTACCTGAAACTATAAATGAATAGTTCGTTACCGTTCCATAATAAGATTATTGTATAATTATTAGTCAAGTATTTGTCCGTCAGCTCTTATTTTTTACATCTATCTCACTATTTTCTATGTCAATCAAGTAGTATGTAGCACCCGTTGCTTCTTCAACATATTCAGTGTCGTCGTCATCAACTCGTCCAGGATATGTAGCATGAATCGTATTTTTTACAGGATCAGGCAATGTGTTGAAATGTACCTCCCATGAAGTTAAAACCCACTTACCTTCTTGAGTAAACCATGCAGATGCTTCATGTCCGTCATAGAAATCTGCTACGTAATATCCGTACTTGTTTTTCCCATTCTACGTTTGTGGCATTCGGATATTTAGCCGAAAATGTACTTTGCAATTCAACAGGAACAGCTATTGATTCATCATCATTATTATCGCAACTATGTAAGCTCCATGCAACACCTAATACCAATAAAAAGGTAAAAATCTTTCGTTTCATCATTAGTTCTAATTTTTAAGGTTTAGTTATCAATATCGATCAAATTGAATTTCAGATCGAACTTTAATTCCACACGATTGGAAAGTTGCACTTCATATTCCTTTTTATCGCGTTCAATTTTCAGCACTCTAGTATCAGGATAATTAGTTGTCACATATTTCTGAATAGTTGTGGGGATAATAGCTGTGGGAACAGAAGTATATTTGCAATTCACCTCCTCCCAGTTTCCCTTCTTGTCAAATTCTACTTTATTGCCATTCGTGAAAATCACTTCATAGCTTTTGTAAAGGAAATCACTTTCCATTTTCGCCAATGCCACTTTACTATCGGCAAAATGCTGTTTGATGAACTGTTGAGCCGGTTGTGGCATTTGAGTAACCTGGATTGGTTTGTCATCGTCTGCACGTGCTACTGTTTGCAAAGTAAACAAACATACTAATAAGAATACTAACTTTTTCATAATCGTTGTTTTTTTAATTGGTTTTACTGTTATCATTTAATTTATATTGCAAAGATGAGGGGAAAATCTGAAAAGATTTGGGAATTTTGAGAATTTCCGAAAAAATAAATCTCATAAATATATAGTGACGCTATGCCCTCAACATAGTGTCACCATATCTATGGAATATCGTCACTATCGAATGGAAATAACGTCACTATATATTTCATCACAGAATTAGATTCTTTATGATTCTTTTAAAACTACTAATAAACACATCGTTTATTTTTGCAAACACAAATTTGACAGTATTCATATTAAATAACCATAAGAACTTTTTTATGACTATGAGAACAAATTGTTTTTTATTAGTAGCTATTCTATTGGGATTAATTCCCTTGAACTACACACACGCAAACGACTCAATTCCTAAAAAAGCGTGATTCTGTACACTCCCTACACCAAAATTTCTGTATCACCGGGAGCGTCAATTGATTACAGTATTGACCTCATTAACAATACGGATGAATTGACAAATGCAAACCTTTCTGTTAGCGGATTGGGCAGCAGTTGGAAACACGAAATGAAATCCGGCGGTTGGAGCCTTAGTCAATTGTCCGTACTTCCCAAAGAAAAAAAGACTTTTAATCTGAAAGTCGATGTTCCATTGAAGGTAAATAAAGGAAACTATCATTTTGTAGTGTATGCCGGAAATGCTAAACTTCCTTTTGGATATTGTAGTTGCTCAACAAGGTACTTACCAGACTGAATTTACTACCGACCAGCCCAATATGGAAGGTAACTCCAAGTCAACCTTTACCTTCAGTACCACTTTAAAGAACCAGACTGCCGACCAACAGTTGTATGCTTTAATGGCTAATGCACCAAGAGGATGGAATGTTATTTTTAAACCTAACTACAAGCAAGCTACCTCTGCACAAGTGGAACCCAACAGTAGCCAGAATGTAAGCATAGATATCACTCCTCCTGCCAATGTAGAAGCAGGCAGCTATAAAATCCCCGTACGTGCCGCCACAGGCAATACTTCGGCTGAACTGGAATTGGAAGTAGTTGTGACCGGTTCTTTTCAAATGGAACTAACTACTCCGAGAGGATTACTAAGCACCGATATCACTGCCGGAGACGTGAAGCGAATTGAACTGGAAGTAAAAAATACAGGTTCATCATTGTTGAAAGATATCCAGTTATCTGCCAGCAAACCAGCTGATTGGGAAGTAACTTTCGAACCAACAAAAATTGATGCATTAAAAGCCGGCGAAACATCGACGGTAACCGCTATATTAAAAGCTTCTAAAAAAGCACTCCCAGGTGACTATGTGACTACCATTATGGCAAAAACTCCTGAAGTAAACGCTGATGCGCAATTCAGAATCGCAGTAAAAAACTCCGATGATATGGGGGTGGGTAGGCGTTTTGATTATTGCGGCTGCTATCGGTGTAGTTTACTATCTGTTCCGTAAATATGGAAGGAGGTAAATTATGGGCGAACAAGTGATCGTACTTACCGATCTGACCAAACAATACGGTAATTTTACTGCTGTGGATCATATTCGCCTGCATATTCAAAAAGGAGAAATATTCGGATTACTGGGTCCGAACGGTGCCGGAAAGTCAACTACTATTTTGATGATGTTGGGATTGACGGAACCTACATCGGGTTCCGTTGAGATTTGCGGCATCAATTCGACTACACACCCTATCGAAGTAAAAAGAAAAATCGGCTATTTGCCCGAAGATGTAGGATTTTTATGATGATATGACAGGACTGGAAAATCTGATATACACAGCACGCTTGAATGGTATTCCTGATAAGGAAGCGAGAAAAAGGCCATGGAGTTAATGAAACGTACAGGATTGGAAGATCAACTGAAAAGAAAGCAGGAAAATATTCACGCGGGATGCGACAACGGTTGGGACTTGCGGATGTACTTATCAAGAATCCGGAAATTATTATTCTGGATGAACCGACTTCGGGTATTGATCCTGCTGGTGTTCAGGAATTTATCGAACTGATCCGTTGGCTAAGTAAGGAGAAGGGATTGACCGTGCTCTTTTCCTCTCATCACCTGGATCAGGTACAAAAAAAAGTATGCGACCGGGTCGGATTATTTAGTAATGGGAAAATACTCGCACTGATTGATATGACAGAACTGAAAGATAAGAAACAGGAACTTTGTCTGATATCTATAATCATTATTTTGAGGAAGGAGGAGAACAACATGAATGAAGTCAATCATCCTTTTTGGGTTATCGTCAATAAAGAAATATCCGATCATGTCAAAAGTTGGCGTTTTATTATTTTGATCGGTATTATTGCACTGACCTGTATGGGTTCTCTATACACTGCCCTTACTAATATTGGCGCAACAATAAAACCGAATATTGATCCGGATGGTTCGTTTCTGTTTTTGAAATTATTTACAGCCTCGGACGGAACTCTCCCTCTTTTACGTTGTTTATCAACTTTTTGGGACCTCTATTAGGTATTGCTCTAGGATTTGATGCCGTCAATTCAGAGCAAAATAAAGGGGACATTAAGCCGTATGTTATCTCAGCCTATTCATCGTGATTGCATAATTAATGCGAAGTTTATGGCTGCTTTGATAGTAATAGGTGTTATGCTATTCGTACTCGGTTTTCTGGTAATGGGATTCGGACTGATTGCAATCGGTATTCCTCCTACGGCTGAGGAATTTTGGAGAATTGTATTCTTCATTATAACAAGTATTTTCTATGTTGCTTTTTGGTTGAATTTGGCAATCCTATTTTCATTGCGTTTTCGCCAGGCAGCTACATCAGCGTTGGCATCTGTGGCAGTGTGGTTGTTTTTCAGCGTATTCTACACAATGATTGTAAATCTGGTGGCAAAAGGATTGAGCCCTTCACAAATGGCGTCGCCTTATCAGATCATCAGTTATCAAAAATTCATTCTCGGATTAATGCGTCTGGCACCTAGCGAGTTATTTAATGAAGCTACTACGACGCTGTTAATGCCTTCTGTAAGAAGTCTAGGACCACTTACAATGGAACAAGTTCAGGGAGCTATTCCAAGCCCACTTCCATTAGGACAAAGTCTTTCTGGTAGTATGGCCACAACTCACGGGATTAATTGCAGCAACAGTTATCTGTTTTGCTATCTCTTATATTATGTTTATGAGAAGAGAAATTCGATCCCGATAGAGATTCGTACCACAAAATCCACAAAGGACACGGAGAAATAGTTTGAACGATCAGTTTATAATAACTGATAAATATCTTGTTCACTCTCACTCCGTGTCCTTTGTGTTCTCTGTGACGAAAACGATCATTTCAAAATCTCGAAACAATGCTCCTCTTGTTCGAAGTAATAACGTATATTCAAATGTTGTAGACGACAAATTGAATCGGCTATTGCCAACCCTAGTCCGGTAGAACCCTCTTTTTTTACTTCCTTGATAGAAACGTTCAAAAATATGTTCTTCATCTAATGGATGTCCTGACCCGGAATTTCGGAAAGTAATGCTGTTTTTTGTAATAATAATCTGTATACGTCCTCCGTCCATATTATGCACGAATGCATTCTTCAAGAGATTAGTTAATAGAGCAACTGCCAAAGACTCGTTCATTACAATATGAAAACGATCCTGCTCAGTGATATTTACTTCTATGTTGCGGTAATCATAGACCTCTTTATAGTCTTCCAAATATTGCTTGAGAAGTGTGTTCAGTTCCAAATCTTTGGTATCAGTAAACTGTCCGTTGTCTATCTTAGTAAGCAACAATAATGATTTATTCAGTTTGGTTATATATTCCAATGTCTGATGAGTTTTCATTAGTTCTCCAAGTTGATTTTCCGACAATGAATCATCATCCATTAACATTTCCAACCGATTACGGCAAATGGCAAGTGGTGTTTGTATCTCATGCGAAGCATTTCCGATAAATTGCTTCTGTTGTTCGAACATTTGTTCCGTCCGTTCGGCATATCGGACAGCCTGCATCATTCAGTTTCGGAATTCTGTAATACGGGTATCATTTTTCAAGGGTTTGTTTTTTCTTTCCGGTCTGATAGCCGTCCAACCAATGAAGAAGTACGTACAGAGGTCGCATATTGCGATAAAATACCCATACGGATATAATGATGATGCAAAGTAGCAGGGCTACATATAAAAGGATAATCCAGACCTGAATTGCACTTTTCAAGTCGTCCTTCTCGATGCTGGGGGTAGATACAGTCAGTTCATAATAACGCCCTTCGTTATCCTTGAAGATGGTGGTCAGGATACGTGCCGGCTCTGTTTCCCCTTTTTCTACGATATAGACCATAGAATCTTTATATTGGATATCATTGCGGTTTCCAGCATATTCTTTAGTTACTTCAGTAAGATAATACTGATTATTTGAACCGTTGTTTTCAGAAGGAAGCTCCTCTCCTGCCAATGCCCGAATGATAAGTGTCTCCGAGTAGTCTTCAAGTGAATCATCGACTTCATCATTTACTTCATCAATCATTGTAACATAAAAAAAATACGGGCCCAAATTGTCAGGATAAGTGTCAGGGCTAAAGTGATGCGAAGAATGATGTAATATATTAATTTCATGGATGACTCCTATTGTTTCTGTTCTTCTACTATCATTTTGTAACCGAATCCGTAAACTGCTTTAATTTCAAGATCTGCTCCTGCATCCTTCAGCTTTTTACGAAGATTTTTGATTTGGGCATAAATAAAATCGAAGTTATCTACTTGATCGATATGATCTCCCCATACAGACTCTGCCAATGTATTTTTATTAACCAAGTGTCCAGGGCGATTTATGAAGTATAATAAGATATCATACTCCTTTCTATTTAATTCCAGTTCCTGATTATTGACAAAAAAACACGATATTTATCCGGCTCTATCCGTACATTTCCCTGACGGATATCAATTTCTCCGTCATGCTGATTGCGGCGAATTACACTTTTTATCCGGGCATTTAATTCAGCTAGATGAAACGGCTTCGGCAAATAATCATCTGCACCTAATTCTAATCCCAAGACCTTATCTTCCAAAGAATCTTTGGCAGAAATTATAATCACATTTTCCCGTTTATGCAAGGCTTTCAACCGTTCTAGAAGGTCAAGACCACTTCCGTCCGGTAACATAATATCCAATAAGATACAATCATAGTCATAGTCTTCAATTTTGCGTAAAAAGCAGAGTTGAAGTCACCTGCTAGCTTCTACAACATAACGCTCTTTTTCAAGTGAGCGCTGGATAAGTTCCCTTAAAAAGAGGGCTCATCTTCTACAATTAATATCTTCATAAAATCTTCTCCTTTCTTTTTTATCTGTTACAAAGAAAAGGGATATTTCTGAAATAAAACTGAAATGGAAAAAGAGTCCGAAATTTAATCTGAAACTTCGGACTCTTGTATGAGAAAGTAATATCTTTATTAAATAAATAGACCTTTCTTTCAACTGTTTAACCGCACAGTTTAATAAGAGCGTGCAAATATAACACGGCAAGCAGACGGTTTGCCTGTTACCATACATTTGCCCGGTTCCTTATCTCCTGCAACGTATGGATCGAATGGAATACAACGGATAGTTGCCTTCGTTTCTTCTTTGATTTTTTCTTCTGTTTCAGTCGTTCCGTCCCAATGAGCCAAGATAAAACCACCTTCCTCTATCTTTTCCTTGAATTCTTCGTATGTGTCTACTACTGTAATCTTAGAATTGCGATAATCCAATGCTTTCTTGTAGATATTAGCCTGAATTTCTTCGAGCAGGTTCTGAACATAAGCTTCAATGCCCTCGCAAGTGATAGTTTCTTTTTTCAAGTGTATCGCGACGCATTACCTCCATTGTATTGTTTTCAAGGTCACGTCCACCCATAACCAGACGAACAGGTACACCTTTCAATTCATAATCTGCAAATTTGAAGCCTGGACGTTTATTATCTGCATTATCATACTTAACAGAAATACCTAATGCTTTCAACTTGGTAACAATACCCGCTACTTTGGCATCGATTTGTTTCAGTTGCTCATCGTTCTTGTAAATAGAATAATAACTACTTGAATCGGAGCCAGATGCGGAGGTAATACCAGTCCATTGTCATCTGAATGAGTCATAATCAGGGCACCCATTAAGCGGGTAGAAACACCCCATGAAGTAGCCCATACATATTCCAATTTATTCTCTTTGTTCACGAACTGAACGTCGAAAGCCTTGGCAAAATTCTGTCCCAGAAAATGAGAAGTACCACTTTGCAGTGCTTTTCCGTCCTGCATCATAGCTTCGATAGTGTAAGTGTCAAGCGCACCGGCAAAACGCTCGTTGGCAGACTTTACACCTTTCACAACCGGAACAGCCATATATTTCTCTGCAAATTCACCATATACATTCAGCATTCTTACTGCTTCTTCTTCAGCTTCTTCGCGAGTAGCATGGGCAGTATGTCCTTCTTGCCACAAGAATTCAGCAGTACGCAAGAACAGACGAGTACGCATTTCCCAACGGAAAACGTTCGCCCACTGATTGCAAAGAATAGGCAGGTCACGATAAGATTGAATCCAGTTTTTATAAGTATTCCAGATAATTGTTTCTGATGTCGGACGAATAATCAATTCTTCTTCCAATTTTGCGGCTGGGTCTACTACTACCCCCGAACCGTCTTCTGCATTTTTCAGACGATAATGTGTCACTACGGCACATTCTTTTTTGCGAAACCTTCCACGTGTTCAGCTTCACGGCTCAGGAATGATTTCCGGAATTAATAATGGGAAATATGCGTTTACGTGACCTGTTTATTTAAACATATCGTCCAGTTGACGTTGCATTTTCTCCCAAATAGCGTATCCGTAAGGCTTAATCACCATACATCCGCGTACGGCAGATTGTTCTGGAAGCCAAATCGCTTTTACCACCAAATCGTTATACCATTGCGAGTAATTCTCGCTACGTTTGGTAAGGTCTTTCAGTTCTTTTTGCCATTATATTTTTTTTATTTAAAGTACTCATAAGTGTCAAAACAGGGTGCAAAAAATACGAAAAATGCATGAACTGCCCTATTCTTCATGCATTATTTTCATAGTAGAAAGAGACTTTGCCCATTGTTATCTTTCAGTCACAAAAAGAAAGCCAGATAGCTAAAAAATAACTATCTGACTTTTATCGTGAGCGGTAAGCGAGACTCGAACTCGTGACCCTTAGCTTGGGAAGCTAATGCTCTACCAACTGAGCTACTACCGCATTTTTACCAGTTTAAAGGATCTTCCTTTTAAATTACACTGCAAAGGTAAATATAATTTTTATATCTCAAATAAAATCCTTGATTTTTTAATAGGGGAAATATTACATAACTTTGAACTAAATCAGAATAATCGATAACTCTTTCATTGAGTTTAAAAAGTTGTTTCTCCATTTGTTGGAGTGAACAAACCTGTTCCTTCATCTGTTAGAAAGTCTCAAATTTAGATTTAACCTAACCAGCATGAAAAAAAATAAATCACTTTTTGTACTACTTGCTTTGTGTTTCTCTGCTATTTGGGCAGATGCACAGGTTTCATTGAGTTTTTGAGGAATCATTACGTCTACTCCGACAAGAAAATCAAAAAGGCTTAAAGATAGCCGATAAAAGTATAGAAATAGCTAAGGCAGAGCGAGATAAATTGAATGCTTTTTGGTATCCCAGTCTTCAATCTTCGGGTGCATTTGTACATATGTCGGAGAAGATCGAGGTGAAACAGCCGTTGTCTCAATTTACAGATCCGGCAAAGAATTTTGTACATTCCATAATTCCGGACGATCAAGTTATTTCGGCGATTCTGGATCAGATAGGGGCAAAATACTCTTGTTTTCCCCCTGACTCCACGTAATTTAACCTCTATTGATTTATCTGCAGAATGGGTACTCTTTTCCGGAGGAAAAAGATTTCGGGCAACAAATATTGGTCGGACAATGGTAGACTTGGCACGGGAGAATCGTGCACAGACTGCTGCTACCCAACAAAATCTGTTAACGGAAAGTTATTACGGATTACGGCTGGCACAGCAAATCGTAACCGTTCGGGAAGAAACTTATAAGGGACTGCAAAAACATTATGAAAACGCACTGAAACTGGAAGCTGCCGGAATGATAGACAAGGCAGGACGGTTGTTTGCCCAAGTAAATATGGATGAAGCAAAACGGTCATTGGAAGCTGCACGAAAAGATGAAACTGTGGTTCAAAATACGCTCAAGGTATTACTGAATAAAAAAGATATGGATGAAAACATTGTTCCCACTTCTCCACTTTTTATGAATGACTCTTTGCCGCCGAAAATGCTTTTCGACCTATCTGTTAACAGTGGAAACTATATGCTCAATCAGTTACAGTTGCAAGAGCATATTGCCAAACAGGAAGTGAAGATTGCTCAAAGCGGCTATCTGCCGAATATAGCCCTTTTCGGAAAACAGACCTTATATTCGCATGGCATTCAGAGTAATTTACTGCCACGTACAATGATAGGCATTGGCTTTACATGGAATCTATTCGACGGATTAGATCGTGAAAAGAAAGATCCGGCAGTCGAAATTAACTCAACAAACATTAGCCCTCGGACAGATGAAAGCCCGTGACGATCTAGCAGTTGGAGTAGATAAACTCTATACGCAATTGCAAAAAGCACAGGATAATGCAAAAAAGCATTGAATGCTACGATTGCTTTAAGTGAGGAACTTGTACGTATCCGGAAGAAATCATTTGCAGAGGGAATGGCAACTTCCACCGAAGTTATTGATGCCGAAACAATGCTTGCCAGTGTAAAAGTAGCTCGCCTGGCAGCCTATTATGAGTATGATGTAGCACTAATGAATTTACTTTCACTTTGTGGTACACCTGAACAATTTATAAACTATCAACCTAAACCGTAACAAACAATGAAACCAACTAGTAGAACCCTTTCATGGGCTTTTTGTTATTATTTTGCTAGTCGTCGGTATCTTTACCGCCCTTGGAATGATATTGATGCACAAACAACCACTGGTTCTGCAAGGAGAAGCAGAGGCCACAGAAATCCGTATCAGCGGAAAACTTCCCTGACGCATTGATACGTTTCTCGTTCAAGAGGGAGATTGGGTGCGTCAGGGAGACACTCTCGTAGTAATTAATAGTCCGGAAGTACACGCCAAGTTTCAACAAGTCAATGCATTGGAGCAAGTAGCAGTACTGCAAAACAAAAAATTGATGCCGGCACCCGACGACAGATTGTAGCCACTGCATTGCAACTCTGGAATAAGACTAAGAGCGACCTGTCACTTGCGAAAATAACTTATAATCGTATACTTACTTTTATACAAGGACAGTGTAGTTACTTCTCAACGGAAAGACGAAGTAGAAGCTATGTATAAGGCAGCATTAGCAGCCGAACGCGCTGCTTACGAACAATATCAAATGGCAGTGGATGGTGCACAGACGGAAGACAAAGCATCTGCCGCCAGTATGGTAGATGCTGCCCGAAGTACTGTTGATGAAGTCTCAGCCTTATTGGTAGATGCCCGGTTGACTGCACCGGAAGACGGACAAATAGCCACAATCTTCCCTAAACGCGGTGAATTGGTCGCACCGGGAACTCCTATTATGAATCTGGTAGTCATGAATGACGTTCATGTTGTACTTAATGTACGCGAAGACTTAATGCCACAATTTAAAATGGGTGAAACGTTTGTTGCAGACGTACCTGCTATCGATAAAAAGAATATAGAATTTAAAATCTATTATATTAGTCCGTTAGGTAGTTTCGCAACCTGGAAATCAACCAAACAGGTTGGTAGTTATGACCTGCGGACGTTTGAGATCCATGCCCGCCCTACTCAAAAAGATAAAAGATTTGCGTCCGGGAATGTCTGTATTACTGACGTTAAATTAATAAAAAAGAATGAGTCCATCACAAACATATTCACCCTTTCGTACCGTACTACTCGGGAGTGGCGACGAATGACTTCGCGACGCCTTTATTTTGGTGTCTGCATCATCCTGCCATTATTCACACTCTTCTTTTATGGCAACTATTTTCGGCAACGGACAAATGGAAAATATTCCTATCGGCATTGTCGATCAGGATAATACCGCTACTTCCCGTAGTATTATTCGAAATATATCTGCCGTACCGACTTTTAAAGTAACAAAGTATTTCGTGAATGAAGCAGCCGCTCGGGAAGCCGTACAAAGAAAAGAAATTTATGGTTATCTTTTCTATTCCTCCCAAATTTGAACAAGACGCCATTACAGGACAAGATGCAACTCTTTCCTACTACTATCATTATGCTTTATTGTCTGTAGGTGGCGAGTTAATGGCTGCATTCGAAACAGCATTGGCTCCAGTGTCACTCTCTCCTGTTGTGATGCAAGCTGTTGCTCTGGGAGTGGAACAAGATCAGATTACAACTTTCTTATTGCCAGTACAGGCAAGCAATCATCCAATATATAATCCAAGTCTGGATTACTCCGTTTATTTGAGCCAGCCATTTTTTCTCTTTGTCTTATTTCAAATATTAATTTTATTGACTACAGTATACGCAATCGGCATTGAAATCAAGTTTCGTACAGTAACTGATTGGCTAGTTGCTGCAAAAGGGAATATGGTAACGGCGATATTAGGAAAACTGTTGCCTTATACTATTATATATATCCTGATAGGTTGGCTGGCCAATTATGTGATGTTCGGAATTCTACATATTCCCTTTCAAGGGAGTTGGTGGCTAATGAATATAATGACAATGCTTTTCATTATTGCGACACAATCATTGGGATTGTTCCTATTTTCATTATTTCCTGCCATTTCACTGATTATTAGCATAGTATCTATGGTAGGCTCTTTGGGAGCTACTTTATCCGGGGTAACTTTTCCTGTTCCCAATATGTATCCGTTGGTTCGGGATGCTTCCTATCTTTTCCCAGTCCGGCATTTCACGGAAATGATGCAGAATATGCTTTACGGGGTGGCGGTTTTTACCCAGCTTTGGCCATCGGCCATGTTTCTTTGTATTTTCCCCCTGCTCGCTTTTTCGTTGCTTCCTCATTTAAAAAAAGAGCCATAGAAAGTCATAAATATGAAAACATTAAGTAAATTACAACAGTTATCATTCATCATTCAGCGTGAATTTCTGGCTATCAGTACCAGCTATGCAGTATTGTTAGTATTTATAGGAGGTATTTTTTGTATACGGGTTACTCTATAATTATATGTATGCCCCTAACATTGTGACAGATGTCCCTATCGCCATAGTCGACAATTCGCACAGTGAGTTGAGCCGTAATTTTATCCGTTGGCTAGATGCTACTCCGCAAGCTGATGTTTACAGTCAGGCAATGGACTATAATGAAGCCAAAGAATGGATGAAACGAGGCAAAGTACAAGGAATACTGTATCTGCCACACGATTTTGAGGCACGGGTATTTCGTGGAGATGAATCTATTTTTTCCCTTTATGCAACAACTGATGCATTTTTTGTACTTTGAAGCCTTACAAGGAGCTTCGTCACGTGTGATGTTGGCGATTAACGATAAATACCGACCCGATGAAGCTGTGTTTCTGCCCCCACAGGGATTATTGGCTGTAACTATGGCAAAAAACCGATCAATGTAGAAGGGACCGCACTTTATAATTATACGGAAGGATATGGCTCCTACCTGATTCCTGCCGTTATGATGATTATTATATTTCAAACTTTGCTAATGGTTATCGGTATGGTGACCGGAGAAGAATATAGTTCAGACGGAATCCGTACTTACGCTCCTTTCGGCCATACTTCGGGCAGCCGCCATACGCATTGTAGCAGGAAAGGCATTTGTATATTGCGGATTGTATGCTATCTTTTCTTTCTTTTTATTAGGATTGCTCCCTTATTTTTTCAGTATTCCCAATATTGGAAATGGTCTGTATATTAGTGCTATTAATGATTCCTTACCTGATAGCTACTTCTTTCTCGGACTAGCTGCTTCCCGTTATTTTACCGATTCGGAAGCACCTTTGTTAATGATAGCTTTCTTTTCAGTCGGATTGATTTTCCTTTCCGGAGTTTCTTACCCAATGGAGTTAATGCCTTGGTATTGGAAAGCGGCACATTATATTCTTCCGGCTTAGCTCCTGCAACACTTGCTTTTGTACAATTAAATTCAATGGGAGCAAAGTATGGCTGATATACGACCAGAATATATTACTTTATGGATTCAAGTACTCGTTTATTTTTATATTAAGTATATGGGTATACCAAAAAGCTTCAGAAAAAGTCAACTTCGTTAAGTAAATAATCAACTTAGGAAACAAAAAATTTCCAAACGAAAGTTTTCTATAAGAATGTGCTACATTTCTTTTGTGTTTTTCTCATCGCTTTTTTGTATAGTTTCGTAAACTATTATTTTTAAATAGCAGTTAAAAAAACAATTTAAAAAAATAAATGATTATATGAAATACATTGTATATATTTTTCCCTTTTGTTTCCTATTCTGGTCACGGCACAAACTTACAAATATATAGGAATAGAAAATGGATTAAGTAATCGAAGGATATTCAACATTCAGAAAGATGATCAAGGCTATATGTGGTTTCTCACCAATGAAGGAATGGATCGTTATAATGGTAAAGATATAAAGCATTATAAACTGAACAAAGATGATAATTCCGTTGCTTCCCAAATACACCTCGGTTGGTTATATGCTACCCGGAGGCAGGTTTATGGGTGATTGGCAGAAAAAGGACGTCTCTTTCAATATGAAAAGCAATATGATCGTTTTACGATAGGATATAAACTACCGGATATATCGAAAACGATTAGTTATGGTTATGTAGACCACAACAATAATATTTGGTTATGCTGCAATGATTCTATTGTATTATACAATATCAAAAATGCTCATACATTTCAGTTCCCTAATATACTACACAGCAATATTACAGCCATAGAGCAGATAGATGACAATCATTTCTTTATAGCAACAGAAACAGGCGTGAGGTATGCTAAACTGGGAAAACGGTGCTTTTACAAATTATCCCTACCGAGACGCTTGATTATTTTCATACGCAAGTAAGTGTGTTGTATTTCCAGCAACAGCAAAAAAAATTATATATCGGCTCATTTGAGAGGGGTATTTTTGTATATGATATGCTTTCCCAAGAGATTATCCGGCCTGAAGCAGATCTTAGTGATGTGAATATAACCCGTATCAGACCATTAAATGAAACAGAACTATTAGTGGCAACCGAAGGCATGGGCGTATATAAGCTAGACATGAACAAATGCATATTAGAACGTTACATATCAGCAAATTACCAGAGCTATAATGAAATGAATGGTGACAACATCAATGATGTATTTGTTGATGAATCAAAACGAATATGGCTTTGCCAATTATCCCACAGGAATTACAGTTATAGATTATCGTTATGAAAACTATCATTGGATGAAACACTCTATGGGCAACAAGCAGTCCATTGTCAATGACCAGGTGCACGCTGTCATTGAAGACAGTGATGGAGATTTATGGTTTGGTACGAGTAACGGCATTAGTCTTTACAATTCGGGAACGGAGAATGGCATTCTTTTCTGAGTTCTTTCAATCATCAGCTAAAAGACAAAAATCATATATTCATAACTTTATGTGAGGTTTCACCCGGCATTATCTGGGCAGGAGGCTATACTTCCGGTATATACAAGATAAATAAAAGCAGATTTATCCGTGGAATATTTCTCTCCTTATTTACTTTTCACACATAAATATGCGCCCGGATAAATATATCCGTGATATGATAAAAAGACTCAAAAGGACATATATGGTCGGGAGGATACTATAATTTAAAATGCTTTGATTTGGCAACTAACAGTGTTCGCCTATATCCGGGAGAGTAAGTTCTATTACAGCTATTGCCGAAAAAGGATAGTCATAAGATGTGGATCGGAACGGCAATGGGATTGTATTTGCTGAATAGAGACTCCGGGAAATACGAATATATTAAGTTGGAAGCCGGATCGACCTACATCAATACGCTTTATCAAGCAGATAACGGACTGCTATATGTTGGTACGAATGGAGCGGGAGTATTTATATATGATGCACAAAATAAGAAATTTGAGCATTATATAGCTAAAAATTCCGCACTTGTTTCCAACAGCATTTTTACTATTTTGCCTGAAGTTGACGGACGAATCATGATGAGTACGGAAAATGGGGTCACCAGTTTTTCATACGAAGGAAAAAATATTCCATAACTGGACCAAAGGAGAAGGATTATTGCCTGCCTATTTCAATGCTTCATCCGAGTATTACGTAAAAATAAGAACTTTGTATTTGGTAGTACGGACGGAGCTATCGAACTTCCCCAAAATGTAAAAAGTTCCCGATTATGTATATACAAAGATGATATTCAGCGATTTGAATATTTCATACCAGCCTGTATATCCGAGAGAAGAAGATTCTCCATTGGAGAAAAGTATCAATGATACGGATGTGTTGGAGCTGAAATATAATCAGAATACATTCTCATTTAGAGTTTCCACTATCAACTATGATTCTCCGGGAAATGCTCTCATGCATGGAAGTTGGATGGTTTCTTCGAAAAATGGACCGAACCGGGAACAGCCAATCTGATTCGCTATACCAATTTGCCACCGGGAAAATATACTCTTTATGTACGTGCCATTTCAAGGGAAGAACATGATATTGTTTTTGAAGAGCGTACAATGAGAATTGTCGTTACGCACCCTTTTTGGTCTAGTTGGTGGGCAATCACTTGTTACGTGTTATTAGTAATTTTGGGATTCATCTTTATTCTACGGGTTATGAATTTAAGAAAGCAAAAGAAAATTTCAGATGAAAAAGACGAGTTTCTTCATTAATACAGCTCATGACATACGTACTCCGCTAACTCTGATTAAAGCTCCTTTAGAGGAACTGCTGGATGAAGAACCTTTATCCGCCAACGGAATAACTCGTGCAAATACTGCATTAAGAAATGTGGGGACTCTTTTACGGTTAACCAACAATCTTATTAATTTTGAGCGTGCGGATGTGTATTCTTCAGAATTGTGTGTTTCCGAATATGAGTTGAACACCTATATGCACGAAGTATATGAAACTTTTTCTTCCTATGCTGCTATCAAACATATTGACTTCACCTATGAGAGTTCTTTCAGTTATTTGAATGTGTGGTTTGATAAGGAGAAAATGGATTCAATTCTAAAAAACATTTTATCAAATTCACTAAAATACACTCCGGAGAATGGTAAAGTAAGTGTTTCAGTATCCGAAAGTAATGATTCTTGGAAAGTAATAATTGAGGATACGGGCATTGGAATTCCATCCAGTGAGCAGAGTAAGTTGTTCAAGCTCCATTTCCGAGCCAGTAATGCTATTAATTCCAAAGTTACGGGTAGTGGCATCGGGCTAATGCTGGTAGGAAAATTAGTTCGTCTTCATGGTGGTAAGATTAATGTAGAAAGTATAGAACATCAAGGAACTACTGTCAGGAGACAATACGTAACCC
>VOFK01004307.1_pt1 | contig 91721 bp, 105 predicted proteins | sample 5384121 | NCBI WGS metagenome assembly VOFK01 (sample SAMN12384730, study PRJNA508395) | human gut metagenome | isolation source: healthy gut J | host: Homo sapiens
AGATGTCCATAGTCGTTTTGCTGTTCTCATGGCCTGCCAGATACTGCACCGTCTTAGGATCAACACCTTTGTAAATCAGATTGGTGATGTAGGTGTGCCGCAGCATGTGCGGAGTCACCTTGAAGTCCATCGTATACACCAGTTTGGGATTATTCGGCTGATGCTCACCAAGCCTTGGCTTTATTCTATGCTTGATGGACTGTCCATTTACATAAGTGTAATAACAGCGTTCTGCAGTAGAACGGACTGTTATGTACTTCCAGACTCTCACAAACTGTGTTTCCGTCAAAACAGTTCCCTTCGAATTCGAGATCACATATTCCGATTCTGATTTTTCCCTTTCTTCCTTGAGACAGGCTACCAGGCATTTTGGAATCGGAACATCTCGTTTTGCTGCCGGTGTCTTCAATAGCGTGTTGACTACCGGCTCACCGCCTTCCACATGCCATGCACGCCTTACCGAAATGTACGGCGTTTTTTCATCCAGGAATACGCAGTCCCATTTTAATCCAAGGATCTCTTCTCTACGCAATCCCGCGTACAAACCGATCATCACGAAGACATACGGTGGAAGCTCACGAATGCTATCCAGCAAAATGGCAGTCTGTTCATCCGTCAAAGCCTCGCGCCGTTTCGCTGGCTTTCCGCCTCTTGCGCAAATCGTTTTGGATGGATTCTCTTTAATCACCTTGCTCTCTTCTGCTGAATTAAAAATGTTCTTAATCAGCATATTGAGCTGGCCATACATTCCGGAAGAACCTTTTGATAACGGAACCATCAGCAGCCGCAGGTCATCTGTGGTCACCTCGTCCATATACATCTGTCCAATCGGACCCACGATGTACCGATTCACCATCCGTGCGTATCCTTCCAACGTATTAGTTCTTACCGTTCCAGACCGCATCAGCAACCATTTTTCACAGTACTCTTCCACGGTCGGATTCTCTCTATGGAAAACCACTTCCGCGATTTTCTTCTGGGCATCTTCCACCCGGTCATACAATTCTTCGCGTGTCAGCCCGTAAATCGCCACTCTCTTTCCGTCTGCATCTGTAATCCGGGTGCGGTAATACTGTACCCCTTTCATCATCACTGTTCCGTATTCCGGAAGTTCAGCAGGACGCTTTTTCCCTTTAGCCATGTGTTCTCCTCCTATCTATCTTCATACATTGCGTGTTGTCACTTTTATTATCATGGCGTACAGCACTTCCTTCAAGGATGTCGAAATGTAAAAAGGCAGGGATTTTTGACCATCCCTGCCCTAATTTCTTTCTGATTTACTCTTAATCCCACGATGCAAAAGCATCTTCCAGCACTCCTGCGAGCTGCTCTGGGCGATTATATTTCACCTTGGCGTAAATATCCATGGTGATCTTGCTGTTTTCGTGACCAGCCAGATATTGAACCGTCTTCGGATCAACCGAAGCATGAATCAGATTCGTAATGTAGGTGTGCCGCAGCTGATGCGGAGTCACCTCAAAGTCCAGACTGTAAAAAACCACATTCCCATTGTGTGCTGCCTTTTTGCCCCAGAACCGGCTTCACCGTATGCTTCACCCTCTTGCCATCTTCATAGCGGTAATAGCAGCGTTCCTTGGTGGTACGGGTTACGATATACTGCCATAATCTCTTGAACTGCGTATAGGACAACGGGTCTCCATCCCGGTTTGCAACCACAAAATCCGATGTCGATGTCTTCTTCGCCTCTTTCAGACATTCCAGAAGATTGTCCGGCAGAGGGACATTCCGATGCGCTGCCTTTGTTTTCAGCTCTGTCAGAATCACCGGACGATTATGCTCCGTATGCCAGGCTCTCCGAACGGTAAGGTACGGAGCCTCGCAATCAAGATACACCGAATCCCATTGAAGTCCGAGGATTTCTTCTCTCCGCAATCCTGCGTACAGCCCCAGCATCACGAACACATACGGCGGTAAGCCGTAAATAGCATCCAGCAGCTTATCCACCTGCTCATCCGTAAGCGGGAGGCGGTCCTTCTGGGGAATCCCGCCCACATTCTTCTTCAGATAGATGGTCGGATTCTCATCAATGATCTTACTCTCCATTGCTGCCGTGAAAATACACTTATATAGAACATTCACTGATTTGTACACGGATGCCGACTTTTTCGATGCCGCCAACAGTGCCAGGCGAATGTCATCTGCTGTTACATCTCCCATATGCATATCTCCCAATGGCTTGATGATGTAGTTCTTCACTTTCGATGTATAGTCAATCAGCGTTGTCATCCTGATCTGTGCCGACTGCATCAGCAACCATTTCTCGCAATACTCCTCCACTGTAGGTGTACTGCGGCAATACGTCTTGTTCTCAATCTGCTGGATCGCTTCCTGTTCCTTCTGGTACAGTTCCTCTCTCGTTCTTGCATATAAGGAAACCCGCCGTCCCTGCTGATCTGTTACACGGGTTCGATAATATTGCGTTCCCTTCATACTCACCGTACTATAATCGGAAAGCATCATTCTTCTTGCCTTGCCGCCATATCATTACCTCCAATCCTGTTGATGCTTTCATTATTGCGGATTCATCGTCCATACTCAACGATGTCGATTTTCACCGCCGAAAGCTTCGAGGTTTGCGATATGTCGCAGCACGTTCCATCGGTTTTGCACGGTGCGTACATTTTGCAATGTACTCCTGAATCCCCACTTCCGTGAAATAAACGCAGCCGTTTTCCACATACTGAACATAGGAGATCAAACCGTCTGTTCTTGCAGCATCCAGTGTTTTTACGCTGATTCCCAGTATACTGGCTGCTTCTTTCCTTGTAATCAGTTTATCCATCGCCTTCTTCGCCATCCTTTCGGCATTTGCCCTGTCTTTTTTTCTCTGCTTGTTCCGGAATGTAATATCCAAGTTGAATCCTTACAGCTTCATCAATCCCACGCATCTGCCCCCTTACTTACCCGCCCAAGATAGCGAATCACGCATATCTTGTCGCAGGTGTCGAGCTGTTCTGCCAATACCATAGACGGTTTTGCCAGTCCCTTTGCTTTACGGAGAAAGAAATGCGTTGGCTGTTTTCGCTTCTTCTCAATTTTCGATGTCAGCGGAGCAATCGTGATCGTCGGCGCATAATAATTGCCGACATCATTCTGAAGAACCACAACAGGACGAACACCGCCCTGCTTTGATCCGACCGGAACACCGAGATTGGCGAGATATAAATCACCTCGCCGATAAACCCAGTTTTCTTTCATATGCTGTTGTCTCCAATCTCCATACACTGATATGGATAAAGCCTGCCAGGTATCATGCTGATACAGCACCCGGCAGCGCTTTCTGAAAATATGGTTTCTCTGTACTTTTTCTTATCACCCCAGAGATGTAGGATTTCTCACAGGCGGCAGTGTGCTTCACTGCTCCATTGGAATTTAACCATCCCGCCTTCCTTATGGCCGGACCGCGAATTACGGAAGTATCATTGTCCCTGTCCGGCTTTAACACCGCCGCCGGTTGCAATCCGGCATTTTGCTTCTGCGAAACCGCTATCGCCCCGATGGGCTTCATGGCGTGCAGTCGAAGGCTCGACCAAACAGGAATGTACCTGAAGAATGAGTATTCAGTTTTCAAGGGACATCCGGACTTTCGTCCTTACAAAGTAAGTTTAACAAGAATCCTCCGGTTTCGCGTTGGCCTCGTAGGCGCACTTTGGTTGTCCTTGCAGGACTACATACGGTTCGTTTTGACTTTTTTCAGTGTTCTATACAGCCGGATTGAGGCCAAAAAATACCCCGTTGGTTTCCCAACGAGGCATCAAAGACGATTCTATTCTGTTTTCTATAAACTGGTACCCGTTTATCTCCTGGTGACCATTTGAATCACGGCCAATGTATCAAAAAGCAACGCTCATCTCAGCAAATCAGACAAGCTGTATTCTCCTTTGGGGATATTGGCTGTTCTGCGATACTCTTTTATGGCTTTCACCAAGAGCTGAGGATTACTGAAATACTGCTTCACAAAATCATACGACTTCACATCATGCATCCGAAGATTTATTTTACAAAATTCGCTTGGTTTTTTTTTCCAGAACGCTTAAACTGATCATATGCTCCTTCCGCATGAATAATCAGCATTTCACTTTCTGGAGCAGTAATGACATTTACCACGTCAATTTTCTGCTCATATGCTTTACTCAATCGAAATTCCTCTCTACGAGAATCCAAAATCCGTATCACCGAAATCTGCTCATCGAATCCTTTCCGTAAGTATCGCTCCTCGAATCGTTTAGCACTTCTGCAACGGATGACACGTTCTTCCAACATTTCTTCTCTGTTGAAAATCAGAAGATCATTATCAACCAGTATGTCGATAATAGCTTCTTCGGCAGAGCCTTCACATATACACGCCTTGTATTTTGCTAATTCCATTCTGCCGCCTCCTTAATTGATTGAAGCAGCCAGGCTTTTTCTTCAAGCGCATATACGCTTCATATGCTGGCGTTGTTCCCTCAAGGAAGCCGCTCTGGTAAGCATCACTCTTTTTAATATCATTACGTTTCAATATATAGCTCAGATTTTCTGCTGTAATGCCATTACGGTTTCTAACGATACAAATTCCGTCATTTCGGTCATATTCGTCCAGCAGTTCCGGATAATGCGTAGTGAAAATAAGCGTTCCGCCATTTTTGTTCAGTCGGCTGTCCATAAAGAAGCGCATTAAGGTCGTTACAATTTCCTTGTTGAAATGATTCTCTATTTCATCTACCAGAAGATAACCACCTGAATGAAGAACTTCCTTTACCATCGAGAATGTAATAATACCCTTAATCGTACCAGAGGACAGATACTGCTCAAGGTCTGCCGCATTATTCAGGATAATCTCTTCTTCATCCTTAAACTTCAAGTGGATAAATGTTTTTCCCTCTGTCTGCTCAAAACACAATTTCTCAATGGTCGGATCGAGAAATGCAATTACCTCCAATGGAATATCTTCGGTAAATGGAAGCACATTCACATTCGTATAGGAAAGCAGGCTGAATATTTCCACTGTATCATTCGCTTTTTTATTATGTGCAATGACAAAGCTGACATCATCAGAAAGGTATGCTTCATCGCTATTGCGCTGCTCTACAGGCTTCATTCCTGTAAAATCTGTCAGATACTTTTTCGACTTAACGGTTGCAATCGGTTTTTTCCCAAAGGCTTTCAGACAGAATCGAATACACATATTCCCCTGTTTTCGACTTCTTTGCCGCAATTACAGTTTCAAGCAGCAGACGTAGCTACGCTTATCATAAAAAAATATGTGCGGATTGTAACATTCTTCGCTCCGCCAAGAATGCTTTTTTTGCCTCCACATGATTGATGGGCTCATTTTTTCACAATATTTAAGGCCAAGCTAATGACCTTTTAATACCGAGGTCTTGCCAGATGCGTTAATTCCAATGAAAGCACAGGCAGAGTGGAGATAGTAGTTATCCGTCAAACGGTAAAGACTATCTTTGTCCTCTTCGCAAACACGTTGCTGCGTATAAAAAAGCAAATATCCAAGTCTTTTTTTGAATAATGGGAGTCCTTGTGCGGTGATGCGGAGTATTTTCATAGGTAGTCCTCCTCTAAAAACAGTTTTTTCGTTTTATTTTCTTATAATCTTATTATACGCCGCAAATAAGAAAATATCAACGGATTTTCCGTTTTTATTTTCTGATTTGTTTTTGACACTAAAAAGTATCCGTTCAATATGGCAAGCCCTGTGATTGCTGACCCGTTCCACCGCATGAAATACATGGAGCGTCATGGAAGCGGCCTACGCAAAATCGTCAGGGGAAACCGAAAAGCCGCCTGGATATACAGCGGCATATAATCCGAAAATTTTCTCAACGGCAACAGATTTCAGAGTCATCTTGAAAAATGTAAATTACCAACTTAGTCAGAAAAACTTAGTCAATGACCAAGTTAGTGAGCAAGATAAATCGCCGGACATCCCACACACAGTTTTGAATCTTTGTATCCACCTTATTGCCCACGGCAGTGAGGGTGCTCAAATCACTCTTCATGCTCACTCTATCATGGGTACAGCCAATGATAAGTCCTATGACGCAACCCATGATAACTTAGAGGATGACACCCATCAAGGTATCCACCAAGATAGCCACCATGATTCTACGCCGTCAGCAGTTATATTGCACCTAATGCTTTTTTTAGATTTTTTTCGCAATCGTAGACAGCTCCGAAATAATACTAAGAAGATCATTTTTGACTTCCTCTTTGCTTGGCTCGCTGCCCATCAGAAGATAATCCGTGCTGACATGGAGGATGCAGGACAGTTCAATCAGCAAGTCAATAGAGCAGCTGCGTTCACCGTTCTCCATGCGGCTGACATGCTGCTTGCTTGCCAGGCCCAGGCGAACCGCCAGTTCCTCCTGCGTAATGCCACGGGAAGTGCGAACATCGTGAAGTCTCTTACCAAACTCTTTTGCGTCAAAAATACGTTTCTCCTTCCGCACAGCCGGTACAGAACCGGATCGACGGAAGGTCAAAAAAAAGAGCCGCATGACGGTGAAGAAATCCCTGTGCCGATAAAACAGAACATGGGTATCCCATAATTCTGTCTCATGCGGCATTCGGAAGACTTCGCCTGTCAGCGGCTCCACAGCACAGCTATGACTTATAAAATTGTGTTAATAGGGTTATTTATTGTCATCTCAACCATTCAAGGACGAATAGTAGAGCTGCAATCTCCGTAATCTTCTCATCTCCAAAAACATTGAAGACGGTCTCGCGTCCGCAGGCCTTGCATTTGGTCTGCACATGTCCTCTGGTATCCTCAAAGACGATGATTGAATTGTGTCGGCAATAAGGACACCTGACAGTCCTGGGCTTTTGCGAAGCAATCGCATCCTTTGCCCGGATGATTTTTAATCTGCATTTCCGCAGATGGTTCCGATACTCTGATATTCCTGCTCATGGCCACACCTCCAATGGATCACGATATTCATAATCCTTTTTCCGGTTCAGATAGCCCAGTTGTTCCAATCGGATAGCTGCTGCTGATCTCGAAACACCAAAGACACCACAGAAGGTATCTATCTTCACTTGGTCACTGTCGTAAAAACGCCATCCATAACAGGCCAGAGGCTTTCTGCTGTTGATGAACCACATCGCCCGATCCACTTCTGACTGAGGCATCAGAATGGCAGCTCCCAGCGTATTGGCCTGCCATTCGTTCCAATCTTCCTGCGTTCTCAAGACGCGCGAGCCATTTCCTCGCACTTCCGGTCTCTTATGGCAGGCTATCTTTCGGTCATCGGAATCCAGCTGAAACAGTATCTGGTGAGCGCACTCATGTGCCAGCGTAAATCTGCGTTTTCCGCAGAGTTTCCGAATATTCGCTGGTTCAATGAAACTCTTGTCCAGAACCACATCATTGGTTTTCAGGAAGATGCTCCTCTGACTTCCATCAACCTCTATCTGATATTCTGTATCCACATACGCGGTCAGACCATAGATGCTTCCGTCCGAGGACAACTTTTTGAAATGACACCTTCAGGTTCAGATAATCGGATGCAAACTGGTCAATGGGTGTCGGAAGTGCGAATCTTGCCGGATCATCTGCTTCGCTGCCGAAAAAGGACTTTTGAAAATCTCTTATCACTGCAACAGCGATTTCTTCTATGTTTTTTCTGCGAAAGGATCATAGGCACGGCTCCTTTGCTTCAACGAACCATTTTTCATCTTCGTTGTACAGGAAACTCTCATGCCCACCGATCATGACCGTATAGCGGATTCCGCAGCCACCTACCTTCGTGGAAGCAGCCCGGCACTTATGCTTCAATCGGTCGATCTCATACACCCGTCCGTCAATCCACCGAATCAGACGCGGACGGATATTTCCCTCCGCATCCACATCCAAATTCACAGGTACATATACTTTTTCTACATTTCTGTTCCGACATATTCTACGCTCCTCCTCTGTAAACCGGCGAATGTGTTGACTTCTTTTTAGCAAAAGAACTCACCAGATTCTACCGGTGCTGTATTAACCAATCATTCCTGTCGGCATAACCAAATCCACTTTTCGCTCTGTCGGCATCTTGCTTTTCTGAAAAAGTACCCCATTTTTTAATCGCATCTTTCCCGAATCGGAATCGAATCTGCTCAATCGCTGCGTCCAGCCGTTCCTGGCGATCCAGTGATTTCACATCAGTGAATAGGTCGTATTGTATCGGACAATCCTCTTCAAACAGATTGATTGCCCGAACCGTCACCGAACGAATCGGGTGTTCCCACTGATGATTCTTTGCAAACAAAGAAAATGCGGTTTTCGCCAGATAGGTAGGGGCTTTGTGTCGGAATGCTAATCCGGCACTGCCACTCCTTCGTGTAAAAAGCTCATTGTTGCGGATGGAAATCGCAATTCCGCCCGCTTTTCTTCTTATGCGTTCGCAGCTTAGTTTCCAATTTCCTGCACCAGCTCCAGCATGACACACCAGACTTCGGCGTTATTTTCCAAATCCTGCATGGTCGTTATCCCGTGCCCAATGCTCTTTACTGGGGAGACATAATCGGAACGCATAACCGGCGAATCATCCAGTCCATTGGCATATTTCTTAATCGCCAGTCCATTCTTTCCAAGGCGGCACTTCAAGAAATCATCCGATGTTGCAGCAAGCTCTCCAATGGTATGAATCCCATAACCGGACAGAACCTTCTCGGTCGCTCTGCCGACTCCAAGCAAGTCAGCGGCAGGGAAGACACCAAATCTTCTCCACGGAACGAATCTGCTTCAATACAGGTAATCGCATCCGGCTTTTTCATATCCGACCCAAGCTTGGCAAAAATCTTATTGAAGCTCACTCCTGCGGAAATCGTAAGACCCAGTTCAAACTTAACGGTTCTGCGAATCTCATCTGCAATTTCAAATCCGGTTCCCATGCAGCCGCTTCCGGTCACATCCAGCCAGCATTCGTCCATCCCATATGGCTCGATCTGATCGGTATAGCGACCGTATATTTCACGAGCCAGCTTTGAAAACTTTCATATACTGCTCATAGTGCGGTTCCACGATCACAAGATCCTGGCACTTCTGCTTTGCCTGCCAGATTGCCTCTCCCGTGGAAACGCCAAACGCCTTTGCTGCATAGTTCTTCGCAAGTACAATACCATGCCGTTCCTCCACAGAACCACACACTGCCACCGGCTTGTTCTTCAGTTCCGGATTCAGCATACACTCGACAGAGGCATAGAAATTATTCATATCACAGTGAAGGATCACTCTTTGCATCTCGTATTCCTCCTCTCTGTTCGCGAAAGCACGAACAACTTTTCACGAACGCATTGACACACAGCATTTCTTGTGATACTATAATTACACGAATTATATTTCGTGTTTTCATCGTCATTATAGCAAGCACAGTTTTTCGTGTCAATAGATTTTTATGAAAAAGTGTTCGTGTTCGTAATCAAAAAAGAAAGAGGTATTCCTATGGTCTTCAAAGAAAGGTTGAAAGAAAAAAGAACAGAAGCCAATTTAACTCAGGTAGAACTTGCAGAGAAGGCCGGTGTAACCGCCCGCACAATTCAGAATTATGAGCTTGGCAGCCGTAAACCATCCAATATGGTTACGATCCAGAAAATCGCGGATGCGCTGAATACTACTACTGAGTATCTGCTGGGAAGCAGCGGCACCTATGTTGTAGAAGCCCATGAAAAAGGCGGCGCAAAAGCAGCGAAAGATATTGAAGAACTGGTCAGCGAAGTGACCGGTATGTTCGCTGGCGGCGAATTAAGCGAAGATGCCATCGAAGGGAGCTTATAAAGCTCTGACCGATGCCTACTGGATTGCCAAAGAGAACAATAAAAAAAATACGCCCCGAAAACGAGGCGTAAAAAATCCGATCAGTGATATTTATCGTACACACTTTTCGCTATACTGTAAACTGGAGGTGGTATGATGAATGCGGAACAGCTTTCACAGGTCGGTGAGAAACTGGTAAAACGCTGCGGTTCCAGAGACCCTTTTGAAATTGCAAGGCAGCTTGGTATCAATGTCATGCGTTGCGAAAATTTTGGTTCCCTGAAGGGAATGTACCGGGTGATTAAGCGAAATCGCTTTATTTTCCTGAATAACAGCCTGGATGAAAATATGCTGCGCATCGTGTGCGCACATGAATTAGGGCATGACCAGCTTCACCGGAATATGGCGAAAACCACCCCGATTCATGAGTTCATGCTCTATGACATGAAATCCAAACCGGAATATGAAGCGAACATCGTAGCAGCGGAGATCCTGATGGACAGCAACGAAGTCCTTCGTTACATCTATGAGTATGGATACACAGCCGAGCAGATCGCCAGTGCGATGTCCACTGACATCAATCTGGTTGCACTGAAGGTAGCGCACCTGGCAACACTTGGCTATAATCTGCACGCACTGGAACATAAGAGCAACTTTTTGAAATAATGTACATTTGAGGAGCCTGGACTGGCTCCTCTTTTTTTGTTGCGAATTGTGCAGGCGGTGCTTGCACAATTATCAGCCTAACACCTGCATGTGATAGAGCTTCACTTTTTCCTCGAAAGGCAGTCCCGGATCAATGCCCTTTCTTCCCACATCACACCATACGGTGCGCCGCCATCTGTATATCCGGCGATAAAAGCAAAACGACCATCGCAGTCCTCATACCGTTCTGCCAGCTGTTCCCGTTCTTTCGCTTCCCGCTCCATTTTCCGCTGCCGGAGCCGCTGTTCTTCAGCCTGTTTAATCTGGTCGAGCTGCTCCTGTGTATAGTTGACCCCCAACTCCCAAATCTTTGGCGGCAGTCACAGCATCCATGAAAGCGTTCCCGATAATGCTTGTTCATCTTTTTCGGTGAGCCGGTATAGGTGAGCAGCCACTGCTTGCCTTTTCGGAGGCGGGCTTCCTTTCGCTCAGCCGTCGTCAGTTTCTTTTTCTTTGCCATTTGCGGAATCTCCCGGATTTTTTGCTGATAATTTTGAGTTGCGCTTTTTCGGTGCTGTCAGCTCATAGCTCAAAAGAAAGCAGGTCTTTGATGGCATCATCCAGCTCCGGTTTGCCCAAGCTGAATACTGAGCCATTTTTCCTTATTCATGTGATAGGCCGGAAAATAGCCATCCTGCCCACGCAGAGAGCCGATCAGCAGCGGATCACTTTTCACATTAAGGACATCACGATGCCTGCCTCCGGCAATCCCAACTTATCAGCAGATACTTCCAGAACCACACCATACCATTTGTTATTATCGTTGTGCCGCAGCACAGCATTCCAGTCATGCCAGGGGTATTCCGGCTCTGTGCCGTACTGCTGACGTATCCATGTAAATAATTCTTGTCGTGTCACTCCATCGCTTCCCAACTATTTTATGTGTGGTTTGTGCAACGACCTGTTGCACAAATTCTTGCCTCAGATAACTCTCCGCAATGCATTCATATCAGAAATCATCCAGCGCAGCATCTATCTCTTCCAGCCGGTCAATCCAGCCCAGGTCAGATTTCTTCTTTGGTTGCTGATCTTTTTCTTATCACCACCAACCACTTCAAACCGTTTCTCTTCTGTCCCGAACAAACCTTTAACCTGAATTCTGAAATCCGGCTTGTTGTTGGTCAGTCCTTGCATGAGCTGCACATTCTTGTATCTTGGCAGGAGGATTTGACAAATAGCCTGAATGTCTTGCTCCTTAATACACGGTGCCGCCATGAACTTTTTTCGTTATGTAAGGCTTCATATCTGCCAGTACCTTCGACATAGAGGCTTTCTTTCGAGTATCAGTCGTAACAATTCCTCCTTCCCACTGATTTTTGTCATTATCCCTTGCTATATTTAATCAGCAATATATCTAAGAACTTTACCCAGGCAATCTCTGCTGTTATCCGTAGACACCTGTTGATTACTTCCTGGTGCGCTAAGAGGCATTGCTCCCCACATAAAGTGCTGATTATAACAATCTAAAAAAGAATCCTCTCGTATGTACCTGCTGCTGAAGTTGAACTTTTCTCCAGAGGAAAGCCATCTCCAATTTCCTATTGCTTGATAAACGAAGCTGTCAATAACGATTCTGACAAATGGTAGCTTCTAAAATAGTTATCTCGCACATATCGTAGATGCTTGCAAGTGTCAAAAAGCAGTCCATTACTGCTTATATTTTTTGTTTTTCATGGCATCCTGTTTCTGCTTTTGGATTAGTTGAACGCCAATTCCCACCCATATTTGTATCTGGATATCTGTATGAGCCATTTTTTGAATGCCGGCAGAATTTCAAAAGAACATTCCATCTGAAAAATTGATCTTCACAACCTGTCCATCTGCTCTTACTTCACTTCTTGGATACGGAACAAGAATAGCCTGTCTAACTGCTTGCAGAAGACGAGATTGACCATTCCCATAAACAGAGTTGAAGTGGTTGTAATATGATTCCGGCAAAGGACATCAAAATATCAATATCACTTGTATCTATCGCAGTTCCCCTTCCATAGGAGCCAACATATATACTATTTTGTCTATCGCTTGTTATATTCCAAAACTCACGGTTCATTGCTGATGTTACAGTGCAATATCTTTTTGAAATAAGAGAACGGCTGTCAGCTGATATTACCTCTCCATTTCTTTTTGAACATACAAACTCAATGTGTTCATCCCCCATTTACTCATTTTTTCTCAAATGCGCCGGAAGCATCTTGTTTAATTCCTCCTGCGTAAAGAATTGCTCTTCATTTGTTTTGAGTGCAGCTTGGGCGGCAGCATAACTTTTTCCCATCAGTTAAAGGTGCAGCACCGTAGATTTCCGAGCTTTCATCCAACAGTTCATCTCTTTTTGCGCACTATCTCTTCAATACTGATTTTCGTCAAAATCTGTCAAAAAGTGACAGATATTTTTTTCTCTTACCTTCCACAGCTTATTCGCAGTCTTAATATGATCGGTTTTTTCAGTGGAAATATCCTTATCCTTCAGATAGCTTGTTAGGGCAAAGGAGTGCTGTCGAACATAGTCCACCAGCCCATAACAGTATCTGTTTATTTGAAATGAGCACCCCCAAGAAGCCACCTGTCGATATTGCTGATAGCCCAATCTGTCCCCATTTTATCCAAAAATTACGCTTACTCAACCGATCAGCCATCTTAAAATGACATGTATAGGTATATACAAGTTTCCCATATTCTTCTTGTATTTGAGAATATAATTTTTCACGGTAATCCAGCGAACTTTTCTCCATTGGCGCATTTCCTCCGTACCTTTAGTATTACTCTACCCCCAACGCCTTAAACACCGCATCTTCCGCACTGCTGTAGAAAATCAGATTAAAACTGCCCACCAGCTCAGGCGGCACGGTGCCAAGGTCTGCTGCGCTGGTAATCGGAAGCAACACTTTCTTTGCGCCGCTATCGAGGCACACCTGCAAACTATTGGCAAGCTCGTCCACTTTCAGAATCGTGCCGCTGATGCTGATTTCTCCCAGCACGGCAAGTGTACTGACTGTAGGCCGTCCAAGAGCGATGCTGCATAGTGCAATCAATGCAATGTAGGCAATGCCAGCTTTCCGGTCATGCCAATGCCCTGTAAATCCTGATAGTTGATGATGTAATCCCGCATCGTGGTGCTGATGCTTACCACTGATTCGATTTCCGTTTGCTTTCAGGAAATTGAACGCCGTATTCGTGGATTCCTTGCAGTCACGGTCGCTGCCAAGACCAGTGCGCTCAAATTTTCCGTTACCGGGCAGCATCTGGCTTTCAAGGCGGAATACGCCGATCATGCCGGATTTGCCCTGACTTACGGTATATACCTGTCCCGGATTGCAGATGCCATCGGGGATGAGCTTTCCACCGCCCTGCTCTGGCACGGAAACAAATTTTTCTTCAAAGGTATCAAGGTCGATGTAGCTAAAGTTCACATCATAGAACTCCATTCCACCCAGCTTTTTCAGCTGTTCCTTGACACGACGGCGCATTTCCAGCGCAAATACAAGAATTTCTTCAATCTGTTCCTTCGTGAACTCTCCATCGGGATAAAGCAATTTCACATAGCCGCCTACAATCTTGCGGACAGCAATCGTATCGCGCTGGTTCAGATTCTTTCAAGGCGGAAATACTTATCCAACGCATCACCATACTGTTCCTTCCGCAGTTCTCGGATAAACTCTGCCAGATAATCCGTGATAAATCCGTAATCATTGGTAAAATGCTCCGGACGGAACTTCGGAATCTCCCAGCCTGGAATGTAGCAATGCAGACGATCAAGAAAAGCGGTGTCCGTTCCCATCTCCGGCGGGAACGGATCAAACAGAGAAGAAGTCTTGAGCAACACATCCACGCTCTGATTGATGTTTCCTACAAAGACCATAGATGCCGGTGCTGCCTTTTTCCTCTTTGCCACGGGCAAAGGAGCCGGAAGCCATATAGTCTTTCATAATCTGAATGCCGTCTTTGTCCTTAAACTTGATTCCGGCAACCTCATCAAAGGCAACGCAGTCCCATAAGCCTACCAAACCTACGGTTTTGCGCCCCATATTGTAAAAAACAGATTTGCAACGGTTGTCTGACCACCGGATACCAGGATACTGTTCGGGCTGATTTCTTTATAGATATGGGACTTGCCTGTGCTGCGCGGCCCCAAGCTCACAGAGATTGAAGTTGTTCTCCACCAGCGGTAACATACGCGCAAGCAGCAGCCACTTTTCCCGATTATTCAGCTGTTCCGGCTCATATCCGCAGGAACGCAGCATAACATCCATCCACTCTTCCTGTGTGAATGCCTTGCGTCCCTCTCGAACTTCTTCAATGTCGATATGGGGCATCTGAATCGGAGTCAGCTTATGAATGCTGATGGGAGAGATGTCCTTCTGCTTTTTCTGTTTAGAGGAAATCGGCTGTCCATCTATATCCGTGATTCCAAAGCTGCTGTCTCCCTCAGACTCATATTCCAGCTGCACGATGCACCAGATACCGCCGCAAAGCAGCCGGTCATATTTTTCCGGATAATCATCTGTAATCGGCACATTGGTGAGACCAAGGTTAGAGAACTCTGCAAAAAAGCAATCCTTTTTGATGTCCAGATGCACTGTCACCATATCAATAATGGTATGACTCCCGTTCTTGCGCAGCTGGGAGAGAATTTTCTGAGCCTCATCCGGGCGGACAAAATTGTCTGCCAGAATGCGTTTCACATTCTGAACGCCCTGCTCAATGATTGTCTCATCGTCTGAACTACAATACTGACCCAACAGGAACTCCAGCACATAGACCGGAACATTCGCTCCTTCTTTTATTTTCTTTGTCAGGTCTTTGCGGACAATCCGACCGTCAAAGTTGCTGCGCAGCTTCCGGCGCAGTTCTTCACGGGTATCGTCTGCCGCCATATCCATCATTTCCATACGGAATTCCTGCCTCCTCTATATCAGAATCCGAATCCAAAGTCATCCGCAAAGGCAATGTCCATGATAACAGGCTGCCTCCACTGCTCCAGACCGCTTTCTTCGTCATAAACCACAAGGTAATATTGCTTGTCCCTGTCGTATTATTTCTTATTCTTGAATGTGAAACGCATCCGGAAGATACGCTTCTGCGCATTTTCCTCACGACTGTCCGCCACATAGCTGTTTTCGTTCGAGATTTTCTCATTGTCTTCCGAGAGGAAGAAAATGCGGTATTTTGCCGCTTTTACAGTATCGCTGACAGCATCCGACTGGATAAAGTCCATGGAAGTGATCAGGTTCGTAATCTTATGGACGATGCTGACCAGAGCAATCTCTGCATTCTTTGTTTCCATGTGACCACGTTCCATCTTAAACTCCAGCACCGGTACCAGCATTTCCTGTGGTGAGGAACCGCCATGCACATAGTTAGCACCACCTCCGGCCACCTTAAAGACATTACTGCTGACAGGATAGGACACCATCTTGCTGTCCTCGTTCCCCAGAATGCGTCCTATGCTCATATGGTCGATGCCATCATCTCCCAGTGCCGCCTTGGACACAATAAATCTGCGATTAGCAAATGCTTTTTCCACGCTTTTCCCAGAGATCTTGTCACTTTCTGTCAGCTTATCACGCTTGTAAATAAAGCCATGATCGGCAGTAACGATAAAATGATAGGTATTGCCGCTGACGGAGATTCGATGAATCAAGTCCATGATTTCCTGAACGGCCTCCTCACACGCATTAAACACCTCATCCTCGGTATTTGCCTTGTCTCCACGCGCGTCAATCTGATTATGATATACATAGATAATCTGACGTTTTGTCAGCACATCTCGCAGCTCTGCCACTTTCAGATTTTTGATATCATCGAACTGTACACAGACACTATCCGGGTTATAGCTTTGCAGCACTTGCTGCCGACCGGCCAGATTATCGCAAAGGATACCATCTACCAGCACCTGGAAGTCATCCGTCATCTCCAGTGTTTTATGCGGTAAAAAGTGCTGCCATACCGAGCCTTGTATAAGACGGCAGGACACTTAGTTGTACAGAAAGTTTTGCCGTGCATTTCGGGTCATCCTGCATTCGGGCAAACAATTCCTGTCCGACCTCGTAACGCATGGCATCCGAAATGATGACCACGGTGCGTTCCTTGGTATAGCGCAGGTTGGCATTGTAAAAATCCCGCTGCAACGGAATTGCCGAAAATGCGGCATCCTGCTGGATTCCAGCATTCCATGCATGGGAGCAGACAAGCCAGATATTCGTTCGTGTAGATATTTTCCACCAGTTCCCGAAGCGGTTCAAAGCTTTCCGTGCTCTCCAGCTGGTCGTAATAATAGTAGAATTTCCGATACTGCTGATCCATATTGTAATCCGCAGCAAGATATCGGTCGATGATTGGCTTTAAGCCATCTGCGGCATGATAATCCGCTTCCTTCACCATGCTATACGCGCTGGAAAGCATCTGATAGGTTTTCCCAGTCTTTCTGCCAAAGTGCATTTTAGCCCGCTTTTCACAGAGTTCCGGAATGGTAAATCCGTTTACGATTGCACCGATATCTTCCGAAACAAGTCTGCCAATGAGCCACTTTACCAGCACCTGATCCACGGCAAGGAAAGTGTCGCACTCCACCAAATCGTCCACTCGCATTCCTGCAAATGCCGAAAAAACATTCAGCCCTTTGGCAACATGTGCCGACAAAGCGTCGTATTTATCCCGGTACAGGACGCTGTTCATCAGGCTATCGAGGAATGCGATGATATTGCCTGACTTGTAGGAGACAAAGCTCCTCCATGCTGCCGGAAGCTCTGCCTGCACATATCGCCCAGTATAAGTAACGAACAATGTTACCAGCAGCCGTTCCAAACTCGGTTTTGTATCGGTGTATCCGAAATGCTGCTCACAGAGCTGCCAGAATGCAGACAGCAGGTCGTATTTTTCAAACTCCTGCAAGAAAGCATTGTCCACCAACTCGCCATCTGTCAACACGATGCGCACGACTTCCTCAAAAGAGCAGGTACGCGCCTTGCAGACTGCACTTAGCAGACCGACAAGGATATTTTCTTCATTGAAGTTTTCGATTTCCAAATCGTAGAACCGCTGAGTGCGCTCTTTGTTGGCGAAAAACTTGATGTGCTTCTCAATAACCGGCTTGTACTTTTCCTCAATACCCAGGTCAACCGACAGCAGGGAGGCACGGTCAGCAAAGAACCGTCTGGAATACAGCATTGTGTCTTCCAGATGGTTGTCCCTTACATCCGGCTTCGGAAACGGTGCATAGATCAGATAATTCGTGGTCTTATCCACACGCTCCAGAAAATACTTTGTATAGAACTGGTTATCCGGCTGGAGATGGTAGATCTTCGCATTCTGAAGCTCTACCGTCTCCATATCCTCGGAAAATTCTGCCTTGTCATCGTACCAGAAAACCAGTTTCCGGGTCTCCCCGGTAAATTCCGCATTCAGGCGGTCTATAATTTGTTTCAGGTTCAATTCTGCCATATCATTGTCCTTTTTTCCTGTGATTGGTCTTTATCTCTTACAAGAGAACTCAGCAATAGCTTCATCTTTTTCCGGTAAAACTTTTTTGTTCTTTTGATGTACCGTGGAATCGTCCTGTGATACGCCTGCATAAATTCCAGTATCCATGCCAGATCATAGGATTTTTCTCGGTTGACCAGTCACGATATTTTCTATGACAGACAAGCCAGACACCAATGATATTGTAATCCAACGCATCTTCATCGGTTTCATCCTGAATACAATGACCGCAGAGGAAGCGGTATGCCACCGGATCATGGGCATATGTACGTTCAAAACGCTGCCATGCCGCCGCGACATCATCCTTTGTCCAGTGATTTTGCATTTTCTCACTCCCTCCGGTCATTTTCCTTATTTCTTTTCTTTCACCATGATATTCTTACTGTCTGCCAGCACCTCATAGAACTTGCCGTCCTGCGCGGTCTGAAGCTTGCGGTAGTTGACCTTTACGCCGTCATCGAGATCAAGCTCGATACGGGAAAGTGCCAGATGGCTGATCTTCTCATCATATTCCCGGCACTCCTTCAGCTGCTTGGCAAGTTTATCCTTACGCTTGGATGCTGCTGCCACCTCACGGGCATTCCCGCTGTGATCCATCATATCCTGCATCCGGTTGATTTCGGACTCATACACGCGTTGCATCTTGTGCAGGTAGTCGATACGTAGGTTGCCGATGGTGTCCGGCGTGTAGCGATGCAGGTAAACCAGTGCCTTAAAGCCGTTCTGTTTGCCGCTGTCAAACAGCCAGTAGATCGGGCGCTTGCCGGAGCCCGTGACAGAGTAGGTCTGGCAGTGATCCTTGAAGAAATCGTTCAGGAAGTAGTTACGGATAATCTCCCGGCTGGTGCTGCCCTTATTGCCAAGGGCTTTTGCGATGTAATCAAGGTTTGCTTCCAGCGTATCAGCACCGTACACTGCTTTCAGCCATGCACACAGGCGCGATACAATATCATCGTCCAGATATTCTTCATCAGTGATGGGGATAACATTGTCAGTATCCGGGAAGAACATTTCATCCACCACAACACCCTCATTGCGGTATGCGCGTTCCAACTCTTCATCAGAAATCGTTCCAGGGCGGTCGTTCATCTTATCCACAAATGCCCTGACAGAATACGGTTCTCCCGCAAAAAAAAGCAAGTCCATCCTTATAAGTAGAGTAGCGGCCAAACATACAGCCCACGGCATAGCTGAGCAGGCTCTTGATATCACGCTGCAAGTCAGCCTTACGGACAGTCACATCTTTATCTTCCACTTCCGGGGTCATTCGTCCTTTAAGCCGTAAATGTCAATAAAAATGCGGTTCAGCTCTTCTTCGTTGGCTTTCAGCTGATTAAAACGGTCATCGCATTCAGTATTCCACTGGTTAAAGGATTCAGATATCGTGGAAACATTGCGAAGCAATGGGTGCTTCTTAAAGTCCCAAGAGGTTTCAAAGGAATCCCAATCTCGTTCAGACAACTGTACATTTCAGACTTCTGCTATCTCAATAATTTTTCCTTTATTCTTTTCGTCTTTCTTAACAGGAACGCTTGACACCCGCTCCGGGAACAAAATTTAGCGTCGGATTAATCAGTTTAATAATCTCATTTGATAATACTTGGTATTTAACAATGCCAATAAATAATAAATATTTCTCGATTTGTAAAGACACCCGGCGCAGCATCGCTAAAAAGAAGACATTCCCTGTTTCTTCAAGCGCAACTAATATTGGCAATCTTGAAATTTTAGTCCATACAAGGCATTCTCTCAAGGCGCAATCAATATTTACGAGTCTACCTCCATTTTGCTCCCTCTGCTGCAACACGGATTTCCTCGCCATTATTAAACCAGTTGACAACAAAGCTTTCATTGCCATGCCCAACGTCTAAAATCTCCACCCTTACAAAATGGAAACCACTTATATTTCATATCTTGAGTATCAGCAATATTGCTGTATCCAAAACCAATCTTCTGGCAATTAACTTCTTCCCACAGACGCAAGAAGCGCGTATTATCTGTTGTTGTCATGCCACTTTTAGCATCTGCAATACTTCCAACAGAAATTTTTCAGTTTTCAAAAAGTTTTAGCACCTCCGGACTGATCCAATATGCAACTGGCACACCCGGAATTTTTACAGAAAAGCTGATTTGTCCAACGTGGTATTGATTTTGACCAGAAATGAACATATCCGCTTTTTCCCTGCTGAGAAGTCGGCTCAATCAGGCGGCAATAAGGTGCCCTTATAGCCCTCCACATGGTTTGCACAGCGCACAAAGGCAGTGGTTGCACCACCTCTCCGCCAATTTCCTCAAAGGCTCGTGCGCCTCAGATGCGCCATGTTGACGGTTTCCGTCAGCATCATCTTCTCGCAGCTTTTCAAAAGCTGGACAGGAACATCCAGCTATGCTGCGTGATCATTGCCTGAAAACCATTGTCTACAGTCATCTGGTGACAACGCTCGATAAACACGGCGAACAAATCAGCTTGCTGTCCGGGTAACTCTTCTTGACAAAGTTGTTGACATTTGCACTCAGGTTGCTGGTGCCGGCATAGGGCGGATTCGTGCAGGTAACCCAATATTTCCGCGCCATCGTCTCACCGATATCAATGAGTCGGTTCAGCTGTTCGGCGGTATCTTCCACGCCCACGCTGTCCATACTGATCTGACCTTCGGTGTCTTCCGTTGCCACAAACCGGCGCAGCAGCTCCCAGTTATAGCTCTCCACATTCAGAATAGAGCCATACTCCTTGGCATCGGTCAGGGTGTCCAGCAGACCTTCCAGCTGCATCTTGGCGGCGTTCTTCTCAATATCGTCCATCCCCGCGCCGAAATATTTCAGGTGCGCACGGTTGATGCTGTTGCTCTCCTGAATAGCATAGATATGGCAGGTGTTTTCACCATTCAAGATACGGCGATTGTACTGCCGTGCTTTCATCATCACGGCAAAATACGCCAGCTGATAGGCACGATCATCAATGTCCAGACCGTAAATGTTGTGTTCCAGAATGCTCTTTGCAGCATCACGCTGGCTATAACCGGCACTCTCGTAAATCTGCATCAGTACATCAAAGGCATATACCAGGATATGACCGGACCCCATGCAGGGGTCGATGAGCTTGATGTCTTCCGGATTCAGGGCAGCGTACTCTTTACGAATTTCCGAAAGTTTTGCCTGTACCTCCGGCTCCTGCTGTGCTTCTTCCAGATAGTATTTCCAGTTTTCTTTCAGGCCGCATTCCGGATGTCCCTCCACCCACAGACGGCCCAGGCTATTTCCACCATGTAGCGAACGATCCAGTCCGGGGTGAACAGCTGGGTCACGGCAGGGATTTCCTCTTTGGTAATCTTTCCGTTCTTGGCAAATGCAACCGCCTTCGGCTCGGTATTGTAATACTGGTACAGCCAGCCGATGATCTCTACCTGACCACCGCGCTCGATGTTGAAGTCATCCTCCGGGATATCGTGGATCAGGTGATAGACTACACCGTCCTGGTCAATAACGGACAGGCTGAGCAGCAGCTCGGTGTAGTTCTTTGTCTTTTCAAACAGAGCCGGCAGAATCTCGTTCAGGGCGTTGCACTGTTTCAGGAACAGGATGCGGAACACCTCGTCCAGCTTGTTGTCCTGCTTCAGCTGGAAAATCTGGGCTTCTCTTCCTCCGCAGTAAAGGGCAGCTCTGCGTCAAACGGTGTTGTAACCAGATCCGGCTCCAGCTTTCCGCTCTCGGAAGAGAGTACCCGAATATGAGAAGGCAGATAATCGTTGACCTCCATGAAACGGATGGCGATCAGGCGATTGAACCATGTATAGGCAACCTCCTCGATCACATACTGATATGCGGTTTTGTAGTCGGTATCCTTTTCTTTCTGCTGGATGACCTCCACCAGTTTGTTACGCTGGCGCACGGCCTCGCCGGAAATCGAATACGGTTCTGCAGTGCCAATATCGAAGAACTGAGTGTCACCGAAGCTCTGCGGCAGCGGCTTTACAATGCCGTCCTCTGTAATACCGATCAGGCGGGCATCATAACTAACATCTGCAATCAGCTTATTTCGCGCCCAGATCGCAAAATTCTTTATGGCTGTCTTGTTCATGGAGCCAATCCTCCTGTCATTTATAGTTCAATGTTGACGATTGTATCTTCGTCCATCTCTTTCAGCAGATTTTCACGCAATGCGGCAAGGTATTTATCTACGTCTTCCTTGCTTTCCAGCCGCCACGATGCAGTCTTGGCAACCGTCTTGATGGAAACATTCTTCGTGGTGCGCACCTTATATACCGGCTGCGGTTCTGCGACCTTTTCTGCCGGTTTCACGGTCTCGCCGCGTTTTTCCGCCTCTTCTTCCTGACGCTTACGCTCTGCCTCGGCCTTTGCCGCTGCCTCCTTCGCAAGGCGAATGTCCTCTGCGTTCATCTCGTTGAGCAGGCGCAGCTTCAGTGCCTCCGCCTTATCTGCATAACTGCGCAGAGTGGAAACATTGTTGCAGTGCTCCGCACCATCCATGATCTCCTTAAAGAGTTCCAGATAACGGCTGAACTTCGCATCCTTATAGGCTTGGTGTTCAGCACTTCAAAGACTCGGTTCCGATCCTGATTGATGGAATCCTTGACCGGCTCTGCCTGCTCTTCCAGAATGCGCATATAGCAGTTCATAAACTTCTCGCGCAGCTCCGGCAGCTTCGGAATTTCCTTGTAGGGCTTCGCCATCCGGACGATGGTGCGCATCTTAGCCACCACGTCTTCCAGTTCTGCATCCACGATGTAGGTCTTGCTGTCCTCGTAGATATTCAGCATATCCAGCGCACGAGTAAAGATGGTCAGCTGCTCACTGCCAAAGAAATCTCGGATAGGCTCATAGTCTTCGCCAAAATCCATCAGATCGTCCTGCTCGTCAAATACGGTCTTAAAGAATTCCAGCGGTGCCTGAATCTGCACCAGTGCGGAAAGCCGCTTCTTGCCCTTTTCCAGAAGTTCTTTCCCAGGATAGGCGTAATTCTCATATTTCGGTTCCAGCCGCTCAATCTCGGTAATCCGATTCTCGCAGTAGTGCTGGAAGTTCTTCATGATGGTATCTTCGTCATCGGCAGGCGGTGCCACCTTGAACAGCTCTTTCATCACGGTGCGGACAGCCTTTTTCTGGTTTTCCGGCACACGAACGCGCACTTCCGTCAGCAGCTTATCCACGAACTGCTTCTTCGTGATATAGCCGATGATTTCTTCTTCGGAACGGTTGTTCAGATTGACGCTCTCACCGTTGACCGTAAAGGACAGATCTCCACGCTTAAAGAGACGTGCCACCAGCCAATGGATGTCATCTTCCACAAAGCCATAGGGTGCTTTCATAAAGCGATCCTTGATGGTTTTCATAGAAGTTTTCATGTGCATCCGGGAGTTACCTGCCACGAATTGCAGCACATCATCCAGTGCGTGGACATTGGATTCTCCGGTATCTCCCAGTGCCAGCGAGAGCTGGTTGCTGGTCTTGAACATCTTCCGGATGTCTGCTTCGCCCATCGCTGCATCAATATAGGACAGCTTGTGGTAAACCGTCTGCACCAGTCGTCCGATAGCCTCGTTGATGCGGCTGGTCACTTCCTTGCCGGAGGTGTGCAGCACATCGCCATTGACATAGATGGTAGCCTCTTTCAGAGCTTCCGTCAGATAAAGCTTGGCGTTACCGTTGCGTTCCCGCATCTCCACGCGCTTTGCTTCCTTAATGGTCTCATACTTGGCAAGCTGCACAGAGGTATTCTTGCGCAGGAACCGCTCAATTTTCAAGTATGCCCGCATTTCCGTCAGGAACGCATCATCATTTGGCAGAACCACAAGGACTTCCTTGCCCTGGCCGGAGAGCAGGCGCAGCGTACCATCATCGGTGCCGCCCTCATACCACGGGGTCAGCACACGGAGGCCGATATCGTAATTCTGATTTGCCTTATAGGGGCGGTCATCCACTGTCTGATTGAAGGAGAACGCATACCGTCCACCAAAGCTTGGATACTGATACTTCTTGCTGGAGAAAACGTCCTCATAGATCATCTCCGCAATCTTCGTGATGACCTCCGGCATCTCCACATTTTCTTTTTCGATTTCGTTGTTAATTTCCTGTTCCTCATCGGTCAGGAATACATAGATGGAGCCATTCTTCTGGATCAGCATCTGGCGCATCAGCACTTTCAGTGCATCCTCCACCTGTGCTTTCAGAGAGATGCGATCATCGTCAATGCTGGTAATCATGAGGCTCACGATGTTGTCCACGTTGGCTTCGATCTCCAAAACATATTTAATCAGGAAAAGGGTCTTCAACACATTGATCGCAAAGACATCTTTTTCCTTCTTTTCCGGGTTGATATAGCTGTTATCATAAGCGCGGATGATCACGCTGCTGTGGCTGTGGTCGAGGAAGTTCTCCAATGCATCATAGAACCGATAGAACGGCACGATTGCCCCCATCTCATCGTCCATCAGCTGCATGGCGGACTCTTTGAACAGAGCCAGCATGGAACGTTCACCTTCGGACAGGTGCTTGCCGGATGCACCGTGGGTACGGATGCTGGTCAGCACACTGGCAAGCAAATTAAACTGGTACGGAACAAAAGGATAAACCTCTGCAAAGTCTTCTGCATTGGCGTACAGTTTTTTCTCCACACCGTCGTTGAAGACAATCAGATTTTTGATGATGGTTGCTTTCTGGTCATAGAGCAGACGCAGGCTCTGTGCTGCGGTCTCAGTCTTATCCAGAATACGCTTTTTGATAACAGCGTCCACATTGGCAGAGGACAAAGAAAGACGTGTATCGAAACGTCCCTGAATCTTGGAGAAGTCGTTACCCTTCACCTTGGTAATGGAGTCGATATCCTGCTGGCTCGTTACGATTACCCAAGCCTTACCCATGCATTCCTTGCCCAGTTCTTCCGTCACTGTCTGAAGGTTCAGCATCAGTTTGGAATCATCACCAATGTACTGACCGATCTCATCCACAAGGAAAACAACATGGTGGTTATTGCCTTTTTTATCAATATAGGACTTTACACGCTTGGCAAAATCTTCAATGCTGATCTGGTAGCTCTCGGTTGCTTTCTCGCACCAGTTACGAGCAGCTGATTCGCTCATGAAATCCATGTCAGAAAGAACATCTACAACGGAATCCTGAATAAAATCGAAGTCCTGGCGAGAGCTTTCCCACGGATCTCCATACTCTTCTTCAAACTTTTTCCTTAAACTCCTCAAAACGACCTTCCTCGGAAAGCCTGCGCTCCAGGTCAGCAAGGTGAGGCATGGAACCGCAGAAGCCCTGCATCTCATTGAAGACCTTCAGGAATACGTTCACAATGGCATCTTTATTTTCTTTGCCATTAGAATCGCTTTTGGAATCAATATTGAAAAGAATTACATCCGATGGGGTGTTTGCCGCCAGCTGCATATCTGCCAGCACCATCTGATTGGTAATCTTCTGATCTTCGATAAAGTAGTCGATGGCATGTTTGTCTCCGACCTGTTTATTCTGAAGCAGATAGGACAGAATTTTCAGGAAATGAGATTTACCACTTCCAAAGAAGCCGGAAATCCAGACACCCATTTTCGGTGTGGTTCCCTGAATACCTTTTTTATATGCTGCAAAGAAATCCGCAAAATGACGCTGAAGCTCACGGGTCACAACATACTCTTCCAGCTCCTGCGCCACATTTGTCTCTTCACCCTGACCGACAATGATAACGCCCTGTATCTCACGGTCAATTTTCTTTCGGAACATGTCCTTGATCTGCATAACAGTTTCCTCCATCCATTACTTTACCAGTCGGAATGCCCGGTAATAGTTATCGTCTTTAATCTCATTGAACAGGATCAGCTCCTGCTCATTATAGGTTCCCGGAAAGAACATCACGACCGGGCATCGCACAAACGCCTGGTGCAAGTTGTTAAGCACCTTGTGGGAACGCAAAATCGGATAGCACTTGCCGATACCGGTCAGGAACACGACTGCATTCTCCGGCGTATGTTCTTTGATATATTGCACGATCAGGCTGTCATCGTCATTTACCTTCATGGAGTTGGTCACTGCCTTGACGATACGCTCGATTCCTCGCTTTTTTTCAAAGTCATAGCACTTCTCCAGGAAGTTCTTCTTTTCCAAAAAGTCAATGATGATATCATACAGGTCAAAGACCACAAGCTCAAAATCATCATCGCCCCGGTCGTTCTTATTTTTCAGATACTCTACACGCTCCCGAACTTCCAGTTCCTTTTCCGGTGGATAATCAAACACCCAATAGTTGACCTCATTTGCGCGGCCTGTTCCTTTTCGGAAAGACGGCTTATGGATTGCAAGCTCCATCTCATCCAGTCTTTGGCTTAAATCCATTTCATCTTACCCCCGTCAGTGTTTTTACCATGATGCCAAGATCATGGTCATAAAGCCAATGCTCAAATGCAATATCAAGAATTGGCTTCAGTATTTTTCTTGTGCTGTTTGCCCGGTTGCTTTCTAAAAGTCCTGCTTCATAAAGCTGTGTCTTATAGCAGGAACCGAGACGGTGGCAGCGTATAGTCTTGAAGAGAAGCCACTTTCTCACTCTGTTCCTGCTTATTTTTTGAAAAATATCCGGATATCTGCATCCGTCAGCTCATCGGAACCAAGAATCATTTTTTCCCGCACTACTTCATACACAAAATCAAAGAACAGCGTGTCATGCAAAAGAGCCGCAGTCAGCACAAATAATTTTTGTGTAGCAAGATCACTGCTCAGAAAGATTGGATAAAAGCTTTCATCTAATGTCTTGATACGGGCTGTTACGGTAGAATAAATCTGCTGCGCTCGTAGTTTTGTCGGTGCACCATAGATGTTTGTCTCTTCATTCAACTTTTTAATATCTGCAAAGCTCTTACCCTCGCTCAAAAGCTGCACGGTTTTCCGAAATTCCATGAACCAGAACGAAAATTTCACGGCTCCAGCACTATACGGTTTTCTTTCCATCTTCGTTCTCTCCATTTCCGGATTTTGTTTTAATGTATCTGCCGCTTTTGATTCTGGCATCTCCCTTCGGCTTTTCGGCGTTAATAGGAATGACCCACTGATGGCCTAAACGCTCGGCACCATCAATTCGCCCTTCTGTGCATAATGTCTGTACTCTCCTTGTGCAGATGCCCCATTTTTCAGAAGCCTGCTTAATCGTCATGAAATCCATACGGAACCTCTTTTTCGATGTCTAAAGTCACTCGCAGCAAGTTAAAATTTCTCATTTATATTCTACTCCAAGAAACGAACAAAATCAATTGAAAGTTCTTCCAAATTTTGAACGATTTTTTTAGAATCCACTCTTCTGCAAGCAGGGCTTTCGTGACACGAAAGCGATTTTCTGCTTGTTGGGGAAACTCCCCAATCCCCTTAGAACGCTGCCTGCGGCATCGAGCTGCGCATCCGTTCCGGATGCTTTAACGGCAGTTCCTGCCAAAGAAAAAAAGCCCGGTGCAGCATGAGCATAACACTCACACTGCACCGGGCTTTCCATCATCTGCTATTCTGTCTATTTTCTTCTTCCTGCCGCACTTCCTGCTCATGCAGCTGCTCTTTCTTCTGTTCGTCCTCTTTAAGGATTTCCTGCACGATCTTCTGCGCCACGAGCCAATCCTGCATTTCCGATTTGGTCTTGCGGTACTCTGCATAGGAGCTTTTCTTTCGTTCCAGGAGCATCGCATACTCTGCGTTCAGCTCGCTGATGCGTGGAAGCTTTTTGTCAGAACCGTTCTCTTTCTTATAGGCATCAAACGCCTTTTTTGCTGCGCTGCGCAAGGCCAGCATATCCCGATGTGCTTCATAGAACTCCCGATTGTAGCCGGATGCCTTATACGCAGCAAAAACATCTTTTGTCTTAGCATAATTGATTAGATGCTTCCGCAGCACCGATACTTCCGACATCCGTGCCTCATCTGCCTTTACAGATTCCAGCAGCGCATCACTTTTTTCAGAAATTCCATCTGCCTTTTCTTTCAGCTCTGCATAGTTCTTGATTCCATGCTCTTCCATGAACATCATTAGCTTTTTGCCATCTGCTTCAGGTTGAATACTTTCGCCCAGCGCGCATATCCCGCACCTTTGCCTGCTTGCATTTTTGCACGGACATCAATAAGGAACGACAGCTCCGCCTTCTGATGCACCTGCGCAGACCTTGCGCTTGTGCGGATATTTTTCTCTGCAAATTTGCTTTTTATGAACCGCATTTCCGGCAATCACTTTGCAGAGTTCTTCAACCGAATATCCTTTGCCAAGAGAGCGGAAACGAGCAAATCTGGCGTGGCCTTTTCCCCGCAGTGCAGGCTGTTTTCCATCTTTATACTCGTATCCGGCCTCCTGCAAAATTTCAATCAGTTCCCGAAAGTCTTTTTGGTTTTCTTTCCAATGCTGCATCAATGGCCTCGCAGATTTCATCCCTCTGCGATTTTTTCTCCGGGTATTCTGTTCTCTTCTGCCGCTCTCCATAGGGTTTCCGGATAATGACCGACAACCGATGTTCCAGACAGACGATATCACTGAGCCTTGCCAGTGCAAGACCGGATAAGCGAAAATCTCGGAATTTTCTGGTGCTGTCTAATGTAGTCGAATTAAAAAAATAATGTGGTTATGAATGTGCGCACGATCAACATGGGTAGCCACGATAAAGGCATGTTTTCCCTTAGTAAAGCGCATGGCCGTCTCATATCCAACCTTGTTCGCCTCCTCCGGCGTGATTTCTCCGGGCTTAAAAGATTGCCGAATCTGATATGCAATCACATCATGCGCCTGGGTTCTACCGGTGATATGCTCATACTGCCGTTTAGAAAGCAGAAATTCTTCATCACAGGTCTTTGCGTCACAGGCATACGCGCTGATATATTTTCCATCTTCCGTCTTTGCTGCATTCTCAGAATAATCAGTACGGTCAGCCAGACACTGCGCTACCGTCTTTCCTTTATTGATATGCAGCGCAATTAGTCTTGTAGCCGCCATTTTCATATTCCTCCATCTAAAAAAAGAGCTACCCGAAGGCAGCTCTTACCAATTCACTATTCTCATTTTAACATCCGTTCCCGATCATAAGCTCCCTGCAAATAAACGGCCTGCTTGATGATTTCTTCCATGTCGAAATAGATGCACATGATGCTTTCGTATAGCTTCCACACATTAGATTCGCTGCCGCCCACCATTTCCATCAGCTGGTCTTCCAGCTTCGATTGCTCAGACTGTTTTTCCTGATAAGCAGTCTCCTCCACAAAATGATTCTCTCCATCTGTTTCCTCGTATCGTAAATCATAATAATCTTTCATAAACTGAATATCCATCTAATCCCTCCTCAAATTGTCAAAACATCCTCTACACGCTCGCATAGCCGCTCCATCAGTTCCATGATGCCGCCCGCACCAACCGCAGCTGCGAACAACCCCATCTCAATCAGGGTCAGCAGGAACACATCCGTCCAGCTCGCCCGAACCACCGAATAGATGCCGCAGCCAAGAACGAACAGCATAACCGGCGAAAGCACCCACAGGGATAGCTGCATCAGCAGATTCCAGATAAAGCATAGAAATCGCAGCAGAAACGCAACCGGCAGCAAGAGGATTTTCAGCACCAGCTTCAACAAAAAACTTACGATCTTCATGGATTTCACCCCTTCGTTTTTCTTTTCATCTTCATTTTATCGTACCCGCTTGTCAAACACCACGATGTCAACAGGAAGACCTGCAAAAAATATGTAACGGCACAGACAGTTTCATCTGTGCCATGTGCTGTAAAAATTCCGCACGTTTGCGCCGTCAGCGAATACCGGAAAGCCTCTTCAGGATCAGCTTCTGCATCTCCCAGAGTTCATCCAGCCGTCTCTGCAAATCCCGGATATCCTCCGCATAGATGCTTCCAGATTCATTGGCACGTTTTGCGTACTGGTTCAGGTTGTTGCTGCATCGCCGAAGAAGTGTGGATACCTGCGCCACATCCGACAAATCAAGATTCACGCAGTACCCGTCCATCGCCATTTTTTCTCATATAGGCACCGGTATTCCGAATCCCCAATTCTTTCTGCTTTTCACGAATCCTCGCCAGCTCTTCCGGATTTACCCGGACATTGATCCAGTGTTCCCGAACACTCATAGTGCCACCTCCCTCATCATCTCGATGTGTCATCGGCGGAATGCGCCCTGCACGGTCACGCAGCTCTGCCAGGACAGACGGCTTTTCTGTTGTATTCTCACGGTCAGGGTCATCCTTTCCACGGTCATCCATATTCAAAAGTGCGTCCAGTTCTGCCAGTCTTACACTCTTCTCTGCCAGTTCCGTCTCCTGCGGGAACGGCTTGCCAAGCTCGGCCTGCGCCGCTTCCTGTTGGCTCCTAAGACTGTCCAACTGCTGTTCTGCCTTTTCCAGCCTTGCAGGAATCCCGGCAAGAGCATTATCCAGACGCTGGATATTGCCCGCAGCACTGGTGCCGATGGGCACTCGGTGGGTCATCTCACCTTTCAGCAGTACCTGATACTCTTTCTGAAAGCTGTCAAATGCCAGATCCATTTTGAAACCTCGATAGCTGCCAAGTGGCACCGGCTCCAGACTCTGATTGGCTTTACAGATTGCGAGGATTGCTTCACCAGCCTCGGCTTTTTCAGTAAAACGTGTCCTTCACAGCCATACCGCAGAACCTCTCTTCCGGCAACGGATGTGCCGCCACTGTCCGGATATCCGACTGAAAGCCCTTGATGAACCCTGCGTCTTCTCAATCTCTGCAGGAAAATATTTCATCAGCTTATCCTCCAATCGGTACTGCTGACTCTGATGGTCAGCTTTCAGCACCTTCAGCCTTGCAACATCTACATCCAAATCCATTTTCTCCTTGATCTGCGGGTCTCCTGCACAAAGTGCCTTGATCTCCGCATAGGAAAGTGCCTGCTCATCCACATCATCACAGGAGCGTACCGGAGATTTGCTGGTCATGATCTGACTGATGAACTTCTGCTTATTCTCCAGTGTCTGATAGAGGTAAGCGTCAAAAGTTCCTTCCGTCACATACTGATAAACCTGTACCTCTTTGTTGCGATTTCCCTGACGGATAATACGACCATTTCTCTGGGTCATGTCCGCAGGCCGCCAGCCTACATCCAGATGATGCACGGCCACCAGTTTGTCCTGCACGTTCGTGCCTGCGCCCATCTTCTGCGTCGAACCTAACAACACCCGAACCTGTCCGGTACGAACTTTGGCAAACAAATCTTTCTTTTTTGCCTCGGTATCAGCATCATGGATAAATGTGATTTCTTCCTCCGGTACGCCTGACTGGATGAGTTTAGTGCGGATATCCTCATAGACATTAAAGGTTCCATCGTTTTTCGGTGTGCTGAGGTCGCAGAAAAGCAGCTGGGTCAGCTTGTCTGACTTTCCTTCTCATAAATACGAAGCACATTCCGCACACAGGCGTTGAGCTTACTGTTGGGGGCATCCGGCAGGAGTGGATTCATCAGCCGCTGATCCAGCCCCAGCTTTCTGCCATCCGATGTGATTTTCAGCATGTTATCGACCGACGGGTCTACCACGCCGGAATGCACAGCCGCCGCCCGTTCCGAAAGCTCCGCCACCATCGCCTGCTGATGCTCCGAGGGCTGCACCACCACGGTTTCAAATTTTGCCTCCGGCACCGGCAGATGCAGCTGATCGGAAGTCTTGATATCCGCCACTTCCTTGAACATGTTCATCAGCTCCGGCAGGTTGAAGAACTTTGCAAATCTTGTTCTTGCCCGGTATCCGGTTCCTTCCGGTGCCAGCTCAATGGCCGTGGTGGTCTCACCAAAGGTAGAAGCCCAGCTGTCGAAATGGGTCAGCCCTTTCTGCTGCAACGTGCCATACTGGAGATACCGCATCATGGTGTAAAGCTCCGTCATACTGTTGCTGACCGGGGTCCCGGTCGCAAAGATGATGCCGCGCCCGCCTGTCAACTCGTCCATATACTGGCACTTCATAAACATATCCGAAGATTTCTGCGCTTCCGAAGTGGATAAGCCTGCAACATTGCGCATTTTTGTGTAGAGGAACAGGTTCTTGAATGCGTGCGCCTCGTCTACGAACAGCCGGTCTACGCCCAGCTGCTCAAAGGTAATCACATCGTCCTTTCGCTCAGTTGCCCGGAGTTTCTCCAATCTCGCCTCCAATCCTTTCCGGGTCTTTTCCATCTGTTTAATAGAAAAACGTTCACCATTCTGGGATTTCATCTCAGCAATGGCGTTTTCGATTTCATCAATCTGGGCAGTCAAAATCCGCTCCTGCCGTTCTGCGGACACCGGGATTTTCTCAAACTGGGAATGCCCGATGATAACCGCATCGTAATCGCCAGTAGCAATTCGTGCGCAAAACTTCTTTCTGCGGGCAGTTTCAAAGTCCTTTTTGCTTGCCACCAGCAGTTTTGCACTCGGATACAGACGCAGAAACTCGTTTGCCCACTGAAGGGTCAAATGATTCGGAACGACAAACATGGATTTCTGGCACAGTCCCAGCCGTTTTGCCTCCATAGCAGAAGCGGCCATCTCGAAGGTCTTGCCGGCACCCACTTCGTGGGCCAGCAGCGTATTGCCGCCGTACAGCACATGAGCAATGGCATTCTGCTGATGTTCCCGCAGCCGGATTTCCGGATTCATGCCGCCAAAGCGGATATGGGAGCCATCGTACTCACGAGGACGAGTGCTGTTGAACAGCTCGTTATACTTTTCCACCAGTTCCGCACGGCGATAAGGGTCTTTCCACACCCAGTTTTGGAACGCATCCTTAATGGCCTGCTGTTTCTGCTGGGCGAGGGTGGTCTCCTTTTTATTCAGAACCCGCTTCTGCTTGCCGTCTGCATCCTCCACGGTATCGTAGATACGAATATCCCGCAGATTCAGCGTATCCTCCAGAATCCGGTAGGCATTGGCACGGCTGGTGCCGTAGGTCATATAGGCATGGACATCATTCCGGCTCGGTGTACTCTTGCCGGTAATCTGCCACTCTGCCGTCGTGGGAGAGAATTTCACCTCGATATTCCTGCGCAGATAGAACGGCGGTTCAAAGGTTTCTTCCATAAACTGCTGGATATAATCCCGATTGACCCATGTGGCACCAAGGCGCACATCAATCTCCGATGCATCCAGGTCTTTCGGCTGTGCTTTCTTCAAATATTCCGTGTTTACCGCAAAGGCAGGGTCAGAAGCCGCAGCCAGTTCTGCCACGCGGAGCTTTTCCCGGACATTGCCGGACAGATATTCATCAGCCGTCACCCAGCCTGTTTCTTCACTGCCCTGCGTCATCGGGTCTTTGAAAATGACACCATGCAGTTCCTGCTGGATTTTTTCATATTCTCCCGGTGTACCTAAAAGCTCCGACATATAGAGCAAATCCACTCTGCCGCGCTCTCCGATGGAGATTGCCAGAGCCTCTGCCGGAGTATCTACGCTGGTAACAGCCCGTTCCGGTCGAATCGTCCGTTTGGTGAACATATCCGCCTTGGATTCCAGCCTGCCGTTTTCGTCTACGTTTTCCAGAGAGCAAAGCAGATAATAAGACGAATCTTCCGAAAAAGCCTGTGCATTTGCACGGGAGTTGATAAGCCCGTATTGATCGGCGAATCGGTCATAGGCCACATTCAGTTCCCGCTGTTTCTGGGCAATCGCGTCCTCCGGATAATCGTTCAACTGGTAGTCGATCAGTTCCTGCACAATGGTACGAAGCTCCACCATGCCCTTGATCCTGCCGGTGGCTGTCGCAGAAAGGTCAGCTTCGCATGATGCTGTTCTCACGGAAGTAGACATCCCCATCCACCACCGCATAGGAGAAGTTCTTTACATTAGGGTCTGCCGGAATGGTTTCGCCCTGCAAGGACAGCTCTTCCTCCGGTGCCAGCTCCTGCGCTTCATAGTGACCGCCGATATGCTGCACAGCCTCATGCAGCTGGTCTCCCAGATCCTCATCCGGAATCGGAATGACCGTACATTCTTCCTTGCCGTACTGGGTACTTTCTGTTGTAATCTCACCCAGCACCATTTCCGGGTGGTCAACAAAATAGCCGTTGAGGGTAATACCCTCCGATGTCAGCCCCAGATGCACCCAATCCGGTTCGATATCAATGGGATGGTCTCTCTTTTGCAGAAAAATGATATCCGACACTACATCCGTACCGGCATTGGCACGGAATGCGTTGTTAGGAAGTCGAATAGCTCCCAGTAATTCTGCCCGTTGCGCCAGATACTTTCGTGCATCCGGATTCTTGGAATCCATCGTATAGCGGCTGGTAACAAAGGCCACGATGCCACCGGGCCGAACCTGATCCAATGCCTTGGCAAAGAAATAGTTGTGGATAGAAAATCCGAGTTTATCATAGGGCTTATCGCTGACACGGTAGTTGCCAAAAGGCACATTGCCCACGGCCAGATCATAGAAGTCGCGCCGGTCGGTGGTCTCAAAACCTGCCACCTTGATTTCTGCCTGCGGATACAGCTTCTGCGCAATGCGCCCTGTGATGGAATCCAGTTCCACACCATACAGTCTGCTTCCAGCATGGAATCCGGCAGCATACCGAAGAAGTTGCCGACACCCATCGACGGTTCCAGAATATTGCCTTTTTCAAATCCCATACCGTCCAACGCTTCATAGATTGCACGGATCACGGTAGGGCTGGTGTAGTGCGCATTCAGAGTCGAAGCCCTGGCTGCGGCATATTCTTCTTCCGTAAGAGCTGCTTTCAGCTCCTTATATTCGCCTGTCCAGGCAGCTTTCCCTGCGTCAAAGGCATCTGCCAGCCCACCCCAGCCGACATAATTGGCCAGTGTTTCCTGTTCCTCCGGTGTCGCATCCCTATGCTGATTTTCCAAGGTTTTCAGCGTATAGATGGCATCCATGTTGGCACGGAATTTCTGTTTAGGACTGCCTTCGCCGAGGTGAAAGCTGTTGATACGGTAGTTTTCTGCATGAGTGCTCTCCGGCTCTATCTCTGGAATTACCGATTTTTGTTCCTCACTTTGCTTTTCTCTGCCAGGATTCAGATCAACCACCAGATTGTGCAGGTGAACATTTTCCTCATGCTCCAAAAGTCTTGCCAGATTCTCCTTGCTTTCCGAGCGGAAGATCGGATACACGGAATCCGGGTCCCGAAGCTCCACATCGAAAAGTCCGACTTTTTCAATCGTAAATGCCTTTCCGTCCAGATACAGCGTATCGCCAACACGATAATCCGGCTGCACCGGAGCTGCGGGTTCTGGCTGCACAGTCGCAGGCTCTTTTTCAGCCTCCATGCTTCTGCCGCGAATCTCCTGCAAAGCTTCTGACGCACTCACATAATCGGCAAATGTCTGCACTTTTCCGTCCGAATATCCGTAATACTCTTCTTTGACATAATCCCAGATGGCAAACGCATCTTTAGAATCCGGAATTATTGCCGGTCATTGTGACTACAAATCGTTCATTCGGCACATAGCCTGACTCTCTGGCAAGTTCGCTGGCGTGTTCCTGCATTTCCAGCACCAGCGGATCTGTCTCTGCTTGAGCCGGTTCCTGTGCTTCTTCGGATTCCACTTCCGGGAATGGAATGTCCTGCTGCAAATTCTGCTTGCTCTGCTCAACATAGAGCCAGTCTTTTGCTTCCCGTTCCTGGACTTTTTTAATCAGCTGCTGACGGTAAGTCTCTGCCTCCCATTCGCTGGTAAACTCTTCGCTGACACCATCCGGCTCCACATGAATGCCGTCCTGAATATCATCCCAAACCGCATAGCCATCGTCTGTCTCCATCACGGTAAACCGCTGTGGTGCTGCCAGTTCACTCCGGGCATATACATCCGCAGCCGTATTCAGCATATGCTGTCCACATGCTCATTTCCGGTATCGTAGCGTTCCGGTGGTGTTGGAGGAAACACATGGGCGGCAGTGGGCATAGGAAGCGGCGCGCCATATTCCTGCTCCAGCTTCCGATACTCTTCCAGTTCCAGCGCAGTCAGGTACTGATCATTTTCCACAAGCCGGTCTAACCGCTTATCCACCGCCGACCATGTGAGGCGCACTTCCCGGTCATGGCCATAATTGCGAAGCAAAATGCCTCTCCCGTCATAATCCGCAAAACCGCGACTGCCATCCATAAAGGTATAGCTGTGACCGCCGATACCGTATTCTGCTTTCAGGAATGCAGCTCGTTCTTTCGCGTCCCCTTGCTGCTGATACAGCGCATAAATACGGATTTTACCGCCCTCAAAATTGGAGCCTGTCCGCAGCATCCGGTCGATTTCATCCTCAGAAATAACAAAAGCGGAGGGCTTTTCGCTCTCCGCTTCTCTGGCTGCATTCTCTGCCGCCGCATCAATTTTCTGAATCTGCTCTGCTTCGGACTGAAACAGACTCATGAAGTTTAGCTGTTGATAAGTTCCGTCAGAATAACTTCCTCTGCCTGCGCTTTCAGCATGTTCATGTGCTGCACCCAGGCTATCTGGTTCAATTTCTTGTCCGGTGCCGGATTCGCTTTCAGAAGCTCCGCCATCATCTGCTCCATCCGTGCGGTCGCGGTCTCCTGAATCTCCCACAGGTGCGGGTACAGCTTCTCGGTCAGGATCAGGTGATTGTACAGCAGCGTGTTGTTCTCCTGCAGAAACGCTCTGCGCATCCTCCCGTACTTGCCCAGGGGCTTCTGTTCCTGCACCGACAACTGGATGTCCGGAATCAGGTAATCGCCGTTCTTCGTGTAATTCAGCTCCATCATAGTTTTGGCTCCTTTCTGCCTGCTTGTCTTTTTCATAGGTTCGGATCGTGCGTTCAATTTCCCGGAAGATCTGGCTGGACATTTCGCTGACCGCAGTTCCCAGCACATTGGCGGCAGCCTGCGTATTAAAATCAAAGATGTCCAGAAAATCCTCGTGCTCAAAATAGTCATCTGCATTGCCCACCGTCCGGGTAAAGACGGAATATGCGATGCTGACAGCGGCAGCTTTCTTAAAGGAAGCTCCGATGTTGAGTTCATCATATCCTTCCAGATAGGAATCTGCAACGATGTCACTGATCTGCCTGCGATTTTCCTCCCAGTAATCCCTTGCAAGGCGTTCTGCCGCTTCCATGATATGATTTTCCAGAGACCCAGCACCGGCAGAAACATCAAATGCTGCATCCAGTGCGCGAATGATTGGCTGCTCATGCTCCGCATTCATTTTCCAGAGCTGTACCGGTCGGGAATTCTTCCGTTCTCCGGTATCTGCCACATCAAATACATACCGCAGTTTCGGCTGCTCGCCGCGCATGTCCAAAAGAGCAATGCCCTTGGAGCCACGCTTCACATAGCGGTTCATCCGATCATTCCAGAGATCGTACTCTGCACAGGCCGTTGCTTCTGGCCTCTGCTTATAGATCATCAGCTGCTCCGCAAAGGGATACTTATAAAGCCGCGCGGATGTGGTCAGAAACGCTGTCCACTGTTCTTTGCTTCCAGTGATCTGTGCCGCAGCTTCCTGTGCCATCTGCATATAATAAGCCGTTTTCGTCATCATCTGTCTTTTTCCTCCTCTCCTTTATTCGTCCGGATACAAATCCAGTGCCTCATATTCTGCATCCGTCATCTCTGCCAGTTTTGCAAGCAGCGAGGCCGTCCACCTGCGCAGGTTTCTATCTCTGCCCGTCAGACTTTTTGCATCTTCTGAAGCTCTGCGATCAGCCCCGTCCGTGTGCCAGGGCTGTAAAGCATCATGAGCATCCATTCGTCATCCGTAAAACGCATTTATAACTCCTTTTCTTCGCAGCACCTACGAGGCGGCGCAGGAGGCACCGCCTCCTGCTTTTCCTTCAGCTGATCCAGAACCGATGCTTTCTCCGCCGGTTCTTCCTTCTTTCCGTTATTGATCACGCCATCAATCATACCGTAATCGTCTTCCATTGCCATTTCTGCGGCTTTCAGATAATTCTCCGGTTTCAAAAATCCGGGCAGTTCCTGGAAGCCGATGGAATCTACATAGTGACAGCTTACAACACCATTCTGCCGTAAAGCCACGATGTCAGACACAGAAAGACTATGCCCAGTAAAATCATCAGGGCGGGAAACATTGAATTTCGCATACAGTTCCTCCAACATCGTATTCTGATCCTTGTATGGAAGCAGCGGAGCCATATACACCACTTCATAATGGTCAATATCCGGTTCCAGCCCCATCCGTTCCAGTTCGCGCATAGACGAAAAGCGTTCATATACCGTATTCTCGCTGCGGCGAAGCTGCAAAATCGCATACTGGTCGGTAGCGCTGTCGAGAAATGCCATCATTCTTTCGTCCGGTGCCTGCGTTCCATGCACTTCATCCCATTTTTCAATTCTTGCCATCGTTCATTTCTCCCTTCTCCATAAACGGCAGGCCGTTTTCCTTTGCTTCCTGCCGCTGCTGTTCCCGTCGCTTTTCACTGTACGGCGGTCGGATACCGACGCAGCGTTTCGGAATCGTATAAGTGACCGACCCATGCTCCCGGTGCTCCAAAATAAACTGCTCCGGATACTGTTTTCGCAGTTCCCGAAGCTTCTTAATCAGGCGGCTGTCATGGGTATAAATACTGGCAGTATCCAGTTCATTATCAAAATTGATGACGGTTTCCTGCTCTGCCTTCGTAAGCTTGTATTTCATCTCTCCGCCTCCTTCGCCTTGGCAGCTTTCGCTGGTGTATCCGTTCTGGAAGACAGATCCGAGAGTTTACCCAGCACAGATTCCCGTCTGCTGATTTCCGCATCCTCTGCTCGATCACAAAGTTCATCATAGTCAATCCGCGTCATGGTGCGGCCACCGAACCCATAATCCGAAAGAATCTGGTCTCTGGCTGCATTCATGCTGATTTCCGGGTTGTCGATCTGTCCACCGTCAATTTCCGTAAAGTCCTTATGATATAAGGTATAGTCGTAACCGTCCTCACAGGTCTGAATGGCAAGAAAGCCCTTGCTTCCCAAATCCCATGCACTGCGTTCTTCTGTAATCAATGGCTCCGGGCGGCATGTACCACCGCCGCGTTCCAGCATTTCTGCCAGCTGACAGATGTGCAGAACATCATACCCAAGGCGCAAATGATATTCGTCCATATATTCGCAGCGAGCTGAGAACTTTCGGTTCGGATACTCGATCTCCACTGCACTGCCATCCGGGATTTTGAACCGATCCTCGTAGTTGCTGGTGATAAACCGGATATTTTTGCATTCTCCAGCTCAGGATCAGCCTTTTTCATCTGCCAGAGAACCTTTCTGCCGCCTCGCATCTGCTCCAACATCTCCGGGGCTACCGGCGCAACGGCAAGACCGTCAAGCTGGGGAATCTTCTGGAGTGCCGCCATCCTCGCGCTTTCTTCCAGCGTAGAAAACGGCTGTTTATCCAACACATCCCAGCCAATACGTCCCTCGGCAATCTGCACCTTACTGTTCATATCAAAGCAGTGGAATTCCACGCCGTCCTGCTTTTCCTGCAAGGAAAGCAGCGCAACATTATCCACCAGATAAGATGCATTCATCATTTTCATGCTCATTTTTTACCTCCAAACTCCAGCTTAAATGCTGCTGCACCGTCCTCGCCAGTCTCTACATGAACGGTTGTGTCATAGTAACGTCCAGACTTCTTGGAATAGCAATGGGTAAGTCGTGCTTTCCCTGATTTACCAGTTGGCTTGCCAGTTCCTCCGTCATCTGCTTTCCCAGTGTCTGAAAGAACCTGTTTTCCTTCCAGAGCGCAAATTTACAGCCCCTATCCCTGCAAAACCATCCCTTTGCCGTTTCACAGACATCACTGCCGCAGGCGGGCAGGAACCAATGACTTTCCGTTCCGGCTGCATCAGCACATCGGCACCTTTTACAGCCTCGTAGGTTTTTACAAGTCCGCTGACCATGCTGCTGATTTCTCCCATAAAGGCATCGCTGTCATACTCGCCATGTTCTATTTTCAGCAGTTTTTTTCCTCCCAGTCTGCCGTCATGGATGGGGAGACTGAATCTGTTCCGGCACCACCGTCACCAGCGCATTTCCCTTGTCCGTAGAACAAAGGTATCTCGTTTTCTTATCACCCCTACGCTCGATAAAGCCTTTCTGTACCAGTTTTTCGATAATGGCAGCGCGTGTGGCCGGTGTGCCGATGCCTTTTCGCTCTACGCCATCTGGGAATTCATCCGAACTGGCACTTTCCATCGCTGAAAGCAGAAGATCTTCTGGTACGCTTTGTCAAGGGTGTTTAAGAAATTCTCTCGCAGTCATTCAAAATAAGCCGCTTGATTTTGTCGCTCATGGTTTCTTTGCTCGTTTCGCTGAAATGGATTTTGACGCGGTAGGTGGTTTTCCCTATTTTCTTTATCATAACAGGCTGCGGGGCTTCCTTTACGGTCAGAGGGGAAGCGGCTGCGGTGGTGCTGGTCTTGCGGGTTTCATTGTTCATAGTCTCTCCTTTCTGCTCATGGCAAATGCCCCTGTTACGCAATAGGACGCTGTTTTCGGGGGTAAAGGTACAAAGGTACCGCATAGGCGGCTTTCTCCCTCTGAAAGCCCTATAAAATGGGGCTTCCAGAGCGTCTAATGCGTAACATGGGGCGGCTGTTTTGGGGTTGAAGTGGCGAAGTGGCAAAGTGGCAAGGTATCTGGGTTTTGCCACTTGGATTTTGCCATTTCACTTTTTAAGGGCGTGATACCATGCTGCGCCGATACGCTTTGAGATAATTCGCCCGTCAAGGTTTTTCTTTGCCGCCCGGACGGTACGGGCAGAAATCCCGGCCTCTGCGGCGGCTTTCTCTATATCCTCGCTGGCAAGCTCTTTCCCGTCTGCAAGCAGGTCAAGTATCAGTCTTTCGGCTTGCTCGGTCTTGGTGGCGGTGTTGCCGCCCGCGCCGGACAGCAGCTCGTCGGCGGTTATATCATATTCGCCTATCCACGAAAAGCCCGTTTCCGGGTCAAGGCAAAAGGCAACGGGCTTGCCCTCCGGCGCAAGGGAAGATTTGTCATGGACGATAACGCGCACATTCGGTTCTCGCTTCACGCGCCCGATCAGCAGGACGCTCCTTGCTGCGGCGCGGAAGTCGATAGAACCTAAGCCCCGGTATGCGCTCTGCCCTCCGGCAGCTTTGTTGAGATGTCCGATAAGGATAACGGCGCACCCGGTACGCTCGGCAACATCGGCAAGGCGGCGGAACATGGGGCGCACTTCGTTTGCCCGGTTCATGTCGGTTTTTTCGCCCATGTACGCCTGTATGGGGTCAAGGATAATCAGACGCGCCCCGTTCTGCGTGATTGCCTTTTCTATGCGCTCATCGGACAGAGTAAGCTCCCGCTTGGCTTCATCAATCACAAGCACCCGGTCAAGGTCTGCGGCGGCTTCTATCAAGCGTGGCTTGACGGTATCGCCCAGCCCGTCCTCGGCGGTCTGGTAAATTACTTGGAATGGCGGCAAGGGCTTCATTCCCGGCAGCGTTCCCCCGGTGGTGCAGGCGGCGGCAAGGCGTAGGGCAAAAGTGGTCTTGCCCTCGCCGGGATTGCCCTGCACAATGGTTACTTTCCCAAAGGGAATATACGGCTTCCATAGCCATTCAACGGTCTGTGTGTCAACCTCGCTCATGCGGATAATCTCAACGGTTTCTTCCTGCGGCGGCTCTTTCAAGCCGTAGATTGCTTCCCGCAAATACTTCCCGTCTGTGATTTCTGCCCGGTGCTGCAATACCTCGTTCCAGTCCTTGAAAAGAGGGATAAGCCGATGGACGGTCAAGCCCTCCGGCACAAGCTCTGCAAGGCGGCTGCAAGCATCGTTTCCGGCGTTGTCGTTGTCAAGGCAGAGGTAAACGGTCTTGATGTTCGGACGGTCAGAGAGAAAGCGGAGCAGGGCTTTTTCGCCCACGCCGCCCAATGACAGATAGCTTTGCTTTTGCCAGTCCTTTTTGAACAGGCAGAGGAAAGATAAGAGGTCTATCGGGGCTTCAAAGACAAACAATCTTTCGCCCTCGCCACGGTAGCAGAAGTTAAAGGCTTTGTCGCTGCCTTTCACATCAAGCCGGAAGCTCCCGGCTGTACCGCGTTGGTGGGCGTAGCGTGGTACTCCGTCCTCGTCCCGTCCTACGAATACGGCGTTATGGTGGGCGGCTTCCTCGTAAATATCCCCGGTGGAAAAGAAAAAGCCCGACACATCTTCATCAATGCGGCGGGCTTCGGTAGGGTAGCTTTTCACTTGTCCGGCGGTATCGCTGCGGGGCGGCAGCCGGAAGTCAGAAATGGGCGCGGGGCTTGGTCTGTCCGGCGCGGCTGCTCCCTGTTCCCCTGTGAGAAGTTCAACGGCTTCGGTGAAGCTCTTTCCGAAAAACTCCATGACAAAATCAATGGGTGCGCCGCCCTTGCTCTGGCTGTGCCTGTACCACTTGTTTCCCCGGACGGTCAAGCTGTCGTGCCGTTTCCAGCGGTATTCATTCCCGGCGCGGGTAAGCTGCTCACCCTGTGATTGCAGGAAAGAACAAGGTCGGCTTGGTTCGCCCGGTCTATCTGTTCTTGGGTGTAGTACATGGTTGATACCTCGCTTTCTGTGGTTGAATTATTCATAACTTGCGAGTATAATTTAATCATCTGAGAGGAGTGTGATTACATGAAAAGGCAACTGCAAGGTATAGCACTGATTTTATTTAGTATCCTGTTGATGCTGGGATACGGTAATGCACCTTTTTTTGACTTTTCTTTTAGATGGTCTTTAATTTTTTCAATCGTTGGTATCGTAGGCGCTGTAATGACATTTTTACCCGATAAGAAATGAGCTTTTTCTTATATCCGGAAATATATGGGACGGACAAGCCGGACAGCTTGCCCGTCCTTTTTTATCGCTCCTGTTCGTGCCGCCTGGTGCGGGTCTGCTCCGGCTGGTCGGCTTTCAGCGCAATATCAACGCACTTGCGGATATTGTGCAGCTCGGCAACCTCGGCGCGTGTTTCTTTCAGCTTGGCATATTCCGCTGTTCTCTGCCCGCTGAGAGTGGCGTACTCCTTTTCCCATTCAGCGATAGGCAAGCTTTTTGTTCCTTTCGGCAGATTTGCATGGAGATAGCGGCTCGCTGCGTTCCATAGGGTAAGCTCGGCGCGGTGGGCTTCCTCGTACTTGTCGCGCTTGTTTGTCCAGCCGTTTTGCAGCTTTTTCAGTTCATCGTGAATGGGCTTGTACTCTGTGTAGTTCTTCCCGTATTCAATTAGCTTTTGTAGCTTCTTCATGCGTTCCTCGGCGGTTTTCATTCCCTCCCGGATTGAATAGGCTTTATCGCTGACAGAGGAAAGGGAAGCGTCCAGTTCATCAAGATTAGAGATACCATGCTCGGAAAGATAGTTGACCGCTGCCGCTATGGTTTTCAGTTCATCGGCTGCGTGCTGTTGTTGCCAACGCTGCGAATACTTCCGGCTCTTTTCTCTCTGAACGCTCAAATACTTCATCAACAGATTTGCAAGGTTGGGAGATTGCGGCGGCTGCTCCGGGGCGGTTTCCCGCGCTTTGAACAGGTCGGCAATCCATTCTTTGAGCTTCCCAATCTGCGCCCGGATTTCCCGGACAAGGCGGTTTGCCTTTTGGATATTTCGGTTCAGTTCGCCTTTCTCGGTGACGATACCTTTCTTCTCCATCTGGCAAGCCGCCACGCCCATGTGGACGGTGGGTATCTCGTCTATACCGCGCTCGGCGTTGCTGCGGTGGTCGATACGCTCCGGGCTTCCGTTCCTCTCCAAAAAGTCGTTGGTATAGTCAGCCCATGCCTTGCGCCACAAGAGGGTATTGTCCTTGTCGTTCCAGCCTGTAAGGTCAATTTTGTGCGTCTTGTATCTGCCGCTTGGCAAGCGGATACGCTCGCCGTTTTCGTCAAGGTCATATTCCTTTTTGGATTTCGCTGTCCATGCTCCGCGCTCGTCAAAGGGGCGCATGGTAAGCATAATATGACAATGGGGATTGCCTTTGTCGGTGTCGTGAATGGCATAATCAACGCACATTCCTCTGGAAACAAATTGAGAGGAACAGTATTCTTGGACAAGCCGGATCTGTTCCTCTCTGGATAATTCTATGGGGAGCGCCGCGTCAATCTCACGCGCAAGCTGGGCGTTCCCGGCTTTCTCGTAAAGCTCCACGCTGTTCCACAAGGTTGAACGGTCAGCGAATGAGGGCGGTGCGTGGGGCGGCAGCATGATTTCTGTATGGACAACGCCGCCTTTGCGGGTGTAGTCATGGGTCATTCCGTCCCATTCGTTTGTCAGCTTTTCGCCGCTGCGGTAGGCGGCTGCGGCAACGGCTGATTTGCCTTTTCCTCGGCTCACAATGCCGATGTTCCAATGGTAAATGGCTATGGGTATCACCTCCCGGATAGGATAATAAAACCCGCAAAAATGGTACAGACGCCAACGGCGGGTGTACTGTTTTTGTGGGTGTGCAGGGATAGCCGCAAAGCGGCGCAAAGGGGGTGCAGCCCCTTGTTGCGGCAAAGCCGCCATATCGGAGCGCGGGGAAAGTTCCCTGTGCGGAGATAAGCCCTCGGCAGAGCGCACACGCCCGCAAGGGTGTATAAATGCGCCCTTGTTGCCAAGGGATTATTTAGCTTGTCGTTTCCTCGGCTCGTTTTCTCAAAAATCCCCGCGCTGGTTCACTCGTCAAGGCAAGCCTAAGAAGTGCCGCGGCTTCCTCGTCAGTCATGCCCTTTGCTTCCGGCACAATGCTTTCAAAGACTGCGCCCCGGACGATAAGGCGGTGGCTGCGCGTCCGGCGTTCCTCGCGGGATAAGCTTTTTGCCGCAACATCTTTTTCCCGGTTCTCAAACTGTCGAATTTTCTTCTTTCCGTCCTCAATCTCGGCTTGCACTCCTCGCGGGTTTTCTCTTCTTGGTTTTGTCATGGCTGGTCGCTCCTTTCTGCCCGTAGGCAAAAAAAAGGGCGGCTACTTCGGTTTGAAATAGTCGCCCTGTGGGTCAGATATTCAGTTTATGGGGTATTGTCTGTCTTGTAGTAGCGATAGGACGCAATCATGCACAGGATTAACCAAACAATAATTATAACAGTCATCACAAACAAATTCCAAACACCCGGCACAAAAGCAGAAATAACTATCATTGCAAGTCCTTTACACTTTTAGTACCGAAGCAATCCCTCCGAAACGCTGACTTTTTTGCCATACACTATCGTTTGTCATACTCCACTTAGTCCGCAAACCAAACATCGCATTTCGCCGCATTTTAGGCATGATATTTCCGAGTATGACGAGCAATATACCGATTGCAATACCAGTAAACTTCATTACATCTATACTGACTGTGGCGGCTGCGTCGGGGTCATATCTGATAGCTTTAAGCATAAAATAGAAACCGAGTGCAGCAAAGAAAAGCAGGGTACATATCCCGGTATAGAGAAGAATTTTCTCATTTACAGTCTCGCCTTTTTTGCGTTTTTGTTTTGCAAGTAGAATGAAAAATGCTCCCATAGTGATTGTAAATATCGGCCAAATTAGATTTTCGTACTTGCTTCCAAAGCGGTCAACCTCACCAGCAAAATTGTAGTGGACTGGTATGGTATCCGGCGTAAATATAAGGAGTATTGCCGTACCGACGATACACAACAAGATAACTCCATAACAGAGCGCATATAACTTCTTCATCATTCTCCTCCTCTTAAATCTGTGAGCCATAGCAGAGCTTCATCAAGAACCGAGGCGTTAAGCTCATAGAAAATATACTTGCCTTCTCGTTGGTCACGAATAAGGTCAGCTTCTTTCAAAATAGATAAGTGTTTTGAAATTGCCGGTAAACTAATGTTAAAATGCTCTGCTATTTCTCCGGCTGATAGCCGCCTTTTCTTCAACAGGTTAAGAATTGTTCTCCGAGTAGGGTCAGCCAAAGCTCTCATTGTATTTTGAAGTCCCACCACATCACCGCCAATCATTTAACCTTTAGGTTAATTATATTCATAAAGCCGCTTCTTGTCAATAGGTTGTAGCAAGTACATGAAAAAGTTACAGCTTATTCACACTATTTTGCTTCGCCGCTTCGCTTGCTGCTTCCCGCCGTTCCTCGCTGTATGGGGCGGTCAGACGGAAAGAGAAACGCCCCTTTGCAATATCAAACTCCATGCAGCCCGTTTCGGGGTCTGCGTCGGTCTGGCGGCACTGGTCGGGGTGCTGTCCGGCGTAGGCGGCAAGCCGCTTCTTCAAGTCGGTGTTGTGGGTGCGGATATGGATAAGGGGGTCTTTCTCGTCAAACCAAATATCGGTGGTCTTTTCCTGCTTCGTAAGCCCTGTTCTCATAAACTCTCCTTTCTGCGCCCCTGTTACGCAATAGGGGCATTTTTCGGGTGTTTTTCTTGGCTCTTGACTTGGGGAAAATGAGGATTTTCAAATAGAAACCGCCCGGACAGGGAGTGTATCGTCGGGGCGGCTGTTATCGCAAGATTTCTGTTTTTTCCGGCTCTTGACCGTCAGACGCGGATAAACGCGAGCTGTCGGCAAGTGCCAGTTTGAGCAGCTTGTCGCGGAATGTTTCTGTGCTGCTATGATTGAAAAACAACTCCGCAACAATGGTCTGCCCGTTCCTCCGGGTCGTGATGATGCTGTCGGGGGTCTGTTCTGCCATAGGCGGCTCCTTTCTTTGGGCGCAAAAGAGGGATTTCCCGTAACTCGGAAAATCCCTCTTGGTTGACGGTTATTCTGTTTTACTGTGCGGGCTGTGCGGCGGCTGCCTGTGCCTTTCGCCTTGCCCGGTATTCCCGCGCTTTCATGCGGTCATACTCCCGTTGCTTTTCAAGATTTCTCGCCCGGTATTCCTTGAATACTGCCGGTGGTAGGCGCGGCTCTTTTCCTTTTTGGCTTCTTCGATTTCCTCCCGCATTTGCCGGATTTCCTGCTCGGTCGGTTCTGCAAGCTGTGTCACTTCATTCTCAAACTTGCCGATATAATTGAAATATATGCTGATGTGCTGGATTGCGTATCTCGCCCTTTTCTGGTCGCGCTCATGCACTTCAATCCGGCTGATAAACTCGTTGAGAATGGCGGGGGTAAGCTCGGTAAAGGCAGCATGGCGTTCCGTCAGCTTCAAAAACTTCTGCGCCCGTCCTCCCGCGTTCTCATAAGCGGACAGCTGCTCTTGGAGCGTGGCAAGCTCCGCTTTCAGCGCGTAGTATTCTTCCGAATACTTCTGCGACATCTGCTCATAGCGGTCTTGCGGGATCGTGCCGAGGGCGTTGTCCTCGTAGAGCTTGTTCAGCACCTTGTCAATCTGTTCAAGGCGCGTCGTGATTTGCGGAATACGCTTCTGCTGCTTCTTGGTCTGGTCGGTCTGCTGCATGGCAAGGTTCTTTTTCACTAAGGCTTCAAACTCCGCCCGGTTGCTGATAGAATAGTCCTCGATTTTCTTCAGCACTTCCGCGACGGTCTGCATGAGCAAAGTCCGCGTCCATGATGTGCGGGGAATGGCATTTGGGGGTTTTGGCTTTCCCCTTGTGGTACTCGCTGCAAAAAGCAACATGACGCTTGCCGCCATTTCTATAATCTATGCGGATGTGCATTTTTGCTCCGCAGTCCTTACAGAAAAGTAAGCCCGACAAGGGTGGATTTCCCCGTCCCCGTTGGGGCGTCTGACGGGCGCGTTTTCCAAAATCCGCTGTACGGTTTCAAAATCGCTGCGGCTGATAATCGGCTCATGCACATTTTCTGTGATGTGCCACTGGCTCCGGTCTACATAGTGGTTATGTTTATCCCGGAAATGCTTTGTAGTCTTGAAGTTGACCACATCGCCGCAATACTCCTGCCGTGTGAGGATATTGGTCAAGGTGGCTTTGTTCCACTTGCAGCGGTTATCCTCGTTGAGCGTCTTATTTTTACAGGTTCCCCGCCCTCGGTCTTTCATGTAGAAAGTGGGGGTAGGGATTTGCTCGTTTTTCAGATGCACGGCGATTTGGTTGCGGTTCTTCCCGCCGATAAACAGACGGAAAATCAAACGGACAACCGCGGCGGCTTCCTCGTCGATTATCCAAAAATCCTTGTTGTCCGGGTCTTTGACATAGCCGTAAGGGGCTTCGGTGACAATCGGCTTTCCACTCATGCCTTTGGTCTTAATGCCTGTTTTCACTTTCTTGCTGATGTCCTTTGCGTACCACTCCGACATGATATTGATAAAGGGCGCAAACTCCAATGTGTCGGGCTTCTCGCTGTCTATGCCGTTGTTGACTGCGATAAAGCGCACATTGTTCCGTCTGAATATCTCCATCGCGTTGCCGACTTGGAGATAGTCGCGCCCCCAGCGGGTAAGGTCTTTCATAATGCAGACACCGATTTTCCCGTTTTCCACATCGTCCATCATGCGGGAGTAGGCGGAACGGTCAAAAAACCTGCCGCTTTCGTCATCGTCAATGTAGTGCCGGATATTGGTTAGGTGCTGCCCTCTGGCATAGTTTCCCAAAATATTTTTTGGTTCTGTATGCTGTTGCTCTCGCCGCCGTCCCTGTCCTCGTCGCCCACGGAAAGGCGGGAGTAAAGGGCTGTAATTTTGCTATAATCAGTCATGTGCATAACCTCCTGTGCGTCCATGTATGTGTCATTTACACTTAAAATTATGCACTCCAACGGGCGCTGCCGTACTCCACGCCTTTGCGGTATTTCTTGGCGTTCTTGCCTTTGCAGTACACCATGAGCCGCAGCGCCGCAGCACCGGCGACGCCGATCAGCAGGTCAATGGGGTGGAAGCTGGGGGCGGCACTTTCAAAGGCCGCCGCGCAGCCGTCCGCAAAGTGCAGGAGCTTTTGGGAAAGGTCGATGCCCTCCGCCAGCCGGTACGCCTGCCCCAGCTTGCCGAACAGATAGACAAACAGCAGATAAGGCAGATTGGCGATTATCAGTTTTTTCATTTCCGGCTTCATCGTGACAGCCCCCTTTCTTTGAATTTTTCCTTGGCCCGGTCAGCGTTGCGGGCCGCTGCCTTTTCCTTGCTTGCGGCAATGTCCTTGCGGATCGAGGGCCGTTCCTCCCGCTGCAACTTCTTGGCCGTGAACTCCTTGAACGCCTGTTCCATGTTGTCGGCGTCCTTGGCCTTGAAAATCACGATGTAGTGCGGGGGCTGGGTAGTGGCGTCTTTCCGCAGCGTGAAGTCCACGCCGTATTTCTTGGCACAGGGCTTAAACAGTCCAATGTTGGCGTCGGTGATCTCGATATTGGACAGGGCCGCCCCGTGCTTTTTGAGCTGCTTTAGGCTCTGCTGGCCGTGGTGCAGCTTGGTCTTGCCCTTGTTTTGGGTTTCCAGAAACTTACGGGCCGCCGCTTGCAGCACTTGGATTGTCAGCTTGGCCGATTTGATGGAAAAGGCTATTGTCTTTTGGGTTACTTCCTCCTGCAATCGCTATCCCTCCTTTCGCAGAAGTGCGGCGGCACGGTTAAGGTGGCACCGTCAGCCGCCGCAGGAAACAGAAAAGGGACAGCCACTTGCGCCGGTTGTCCCCGATTAAATCCTCACCCGCAGGCCGGAAAGATCGTCGGCACGGATGCCAACCAGATACCAGTTGGCCCCGTACTCAATGCGGGTGGGCTTCCACCTGCCGCCCACCATCACGTCAAAGGTTTCTCCACAGTGCAGGCCGCCGTAGTAGTCCGCCAGATCAAAGCGAATGTCGTAACGGTCGCTGCGCTCGTCGAAAATCAATGCACCCTGTTTCATAGGGCCGTCCTCCTTTCAGATTTTGCCGGTGTTCATGTCATGGGCCACCAGCGCGGCATAGTAACCGTTGATCGTGCTGGGCGCATTGAACAGCATAGCCAGCAGGTATTTCTTGATGTTGCGGATTTCCGAAGTGTTCTTGCTCAAACAGTCAAAGACAAACTCAATGTGAGAGCTGTCCAGCTTCATAAACTTAGATTTCACCAGCTCTGCCGGGTAATCGTCCCCGGCAATACGGATGGTCTTGCGGGCGCTGCATACGGTTTCCACCAGCAAGTCCACAATCTCGTCCAGCGTTTCCCGGTCAATGCCCTTGACGTGCTGGCAAAGGTGTTCGTACTCGATGTTGTCCATGATGATTTGACGATAAATCTCTATGGCGCTCTGTGATTTCGCTTCCGTTCCTTTCCGTTCCGGCGGCTGTGCCGCCTCGTCCTCCAAAGGAGAGGGTCGGGAAAGGATAGGAATGGGATCGGTAATTGATACATCAGTAATTGATTTTTCTTTACTTGATATATCTTTATTTAATTGCGTTGGTTTTCCCAACGTAGGCTTTTCCTGCGTTGGATTATCCAACATTGGATTTTCCAACGTAGGTGAATCCGGCACAGGCTGGGGCTGTTCATAGATCACATAGTCCGCGCCGCGCAAGCGTCCTTGGCTGTCGCGCTCACGGGATCGGACGATGTACCCGGCCTGTTCCAGCTCCCGGATCGCGGCCCGGATCGCGTCGATCTGCTCCCGGTTGATAAGGGATAAGCCTTTGAGCGTATAGTCCCAATCTTCCGGCAGAGAGAGCATTTGCGATAACAGGCCCTTGGCTTTCAGGGATAAGTCCTTGTTCCGCAGGTGGTGATTGGACATCACCGTGTAGCCCTTGTTACGCTCTACACGAAATACTGCCATGTTCTCAACTCCTTTCACTCGAAATGTCACCGCGTCGTAGGCGGTCAGCTTGCCCGGCTGGTAGGGACATTCCGCATAGACGCAGAATTGATATTTCCAGTGCGGGCGATAAAAGCGGCAGGTGCCGCAGTCCTCCGGCGTGACCGCCTCGCCGCTGTCGTAGTGGTCGAAACCGGGCTTGCCCTGCATGAGCTGTTCAAAGGCCCGGTCGCTGCCGGAAGTGAAATACATAGGCCGTCGCCTCCTTTCTGCTTTTGGGCAAAAAAAAGCCGCAGACTTTTTTCAAAAATCTGCGGCTTGGCCGGGGAACAGAAAAAAGGGCGCTGTGTCATGCTTCACAACACCCTGTTTCTGTCTGATAATTCAGTTGTTTTGACACGCCCCGTTTTCCGCTGCCCTAAAAAACATTGATTTTACTGGGTTTTTTCATGTTTTCTTATGGCACCACGGTTAAGCCGTCCTCTTTTTTCAGCTCTCCATGTGCTTGCCGAGAAAGCCTGCGATGGCCTGCGCGAGCTTGTACTCCGTCTCGCCTGCGGCTGACTCGCCCTCGGTGCCGATGAAGACCACGAGCCCGAGTGCGTCGCCCTCGGAGATGATGGGCGCGGCGATGGTCGCGCAGTAGCGGTCGAGCGACTCGGTGACGAACACGCTGCGCTCGCTCGGCACGGCGCGGTAAATACCGCGGTCCTCCATGATCTGCTCGAGCTGCGGGCTGATGCGCTTGCCGATGAGGTCGCGGGCGCGCGCTGCCTGCCGCGGCGATGACGCTGTCGCGGTCGGTCACGGCCACGCTCGTGCCGGTCGACTTGCTCAGCGTGTCGCACAGCTGCGCGGCAAACTCATCTACGCCGCCCATGAGCGAATACTTCTTAAAAATGACCTCCCCGTCCTTGCTCGTGTAGATCTCCAACGGGTCGCCCTCGCGGATTCTCATGGTGCGGCGGATCTCCTTGGGAATGACAACGCGGCCAAGGTCGTCGATCCGTCTGACAATTCCGGTTGCTTTCATCTATCAAAACTCCTTTTATACTCGATAAACTGCACTTAGTCTTTGGAAAAGCCGCCAATTTATCCAAAGCCGCGGCTGGAAGATTTTGCAGCGCGCTGAGGATGATGTTTTTTAACAAAATAAGGTGAAAGAGGAGCGAATGTGGACATTGTGCACAGCTAAGGTCGGATTTTAGATGATGAAACTGAAAGAAGTGACAGACCGAAAAAACTTTGAAAAATACGCTTGACATTTCCTGGGATGCGTGTATAATAACGTACTGTTCCGCGAATGGAGCGTGCACCTTGTAAATTAAACAACGAAACTTTGACAAGCACCAGATGAAAAACTGTGCAATATGTACAGTGGCTTGCGAGGAGGACGGTTAAGTCAATTACGTCTGAATCGTAAGGATAAAAAGTTTTAAGCTATGACAAATAGCTCGATAAAGATTAGCTCAGACTTAGGTCTGTGTTGATACCATTTTATTGAGAGTTTGATCCTGGCTCAGGACGAACGCTGGCGGCGTGCTTAACACATGCAAGTCGAACGAGAATCTACTGAAGGAGGATTCGTCCAACGGAAGTAGAGGAAAGTGGCGGACGGGTGAGTAACGCGTGAGGAACCTGCCTTGAAGAGGGGGACAACAGTTGGAAACGACTGCTAATACCGCATGAAGCATAGGGGTCGCATGATCTTTATGCCAAAGATTTATCGCTTCAAGATGGCCTCGCGTCTGATTAGCTGGTTGGCGGGGTAACGGCCCACCAAGGCGACGATCAGTAGCCGGACTGAGAGGTTGAACGGCCACATTGGGACTGAGATACGGCCCAGACTCCTACGGGAGGCAGCAGTGGGGAATATTGGGCAATGGGCGCAAGCCTGACCCAGCAACGCCGCGTGAAGGAAGAAGGCTTTCGGGTTGTAAACTTCTTTTAAGAGGGAAGAGCAGAAGACGGTACCTCTAGAATAAGCCACGGCTAACTACGTGCCAGCAGCCGCGGTAATACGTAGGTGGCAAGCGTTGTCCGGATTTACTGGGTGTAAAGGGCGTGCAGCCGGGTCTGCAAGTCAGATGTGAAATCCATGGGCTCAACCCATGAACTGCATTTGAAACTGTAGATCTTGAGTGTCGGAGGGGCAATCGGAATTCCTAGTGTAGCGGTGAAATGCGTAGATATTAGGAGGAACACCAGTGGCGAAGGCGGATTGCTGGACGATAACTGACGGTGAGGCGCGAAAGTGTGGGGAGCAAACAGGATTAGATACCCTGGTAGTCCACACTGTAAACGATGAATACTAGGTGTGCGGGGACTGACCCCCTGCGTGCCGCAGTAAACACAATAAGTATTCCACCTGGGGAGTACGATCGCAAGGTTGAAACTCAAAGGAATTGACGGGGGCCCGCACAAGCGGTGGATTATGTGGTTTAATTCGAAGCAACGCGAAGAACCTTACCAGGGTTTGACATCCTGCTAACGAAGTAGAGATACATTAGGTGCCCTTCGGGGAAAGCAGAGACAGGTGGTGCATGGTTGTCGTCAGCTCGTGTCGTGAGATGTTGGGTTAAGTCCCGCAACGAGCGCAACCCCTATTGTTAGTTGCTACGCAAGAGCACTCTAGCGAGACTGCCGTTGACAAAACGGAGGAAGGTGGGGACGACGTCAAATCATCATGCCCCTTATATCCTGGGCTACACACGTAATACAATGGCGGTCAACAGAGGGAAGCAAAGCCGCGAGGCAGAGCAAACCCCCAAAAGCCGTCCCAGTTCGGATTGCAGGCTGCAACTCGCCTGCATGAAGTCGGAATCGCTAGTAATCGCGGATCAGCATGCCGCGGTGAATACGTTCCCGGGCCTTGTACACACCGCCCGTCACACCATGAGAGTCGGGGGAACACCCGAAGTCCGTAGCCTAACCTGAAAAGGAGGGCGCGGCCGAAGGTGGGTTCGATAATTGGGGTGAAGTCGTAACAAGGTAGCCGTTCGAGAACGAGCGGCTGGATCACCTCCTTTCTAAGGAGACTTCAAGCTTTGAAAGATAAGCTTGTAACGTCCTAAGGTCAGGGTGCTGAAGACTTTTCGTTGTTTAATTTAGAGGGCGCAGGCGATGAAGTCTGCGGGAAGCGAAGATAGCTTGGGGATATAGCTCAGCTGGGAGAGCGCCTGCCTTGCAAGCAGGAGGTCGCCGGTTCGATCCCGACTATCTCCACCATCCCACAAAAGCATACGCTTTTGCGGGGAGCGAAAAACAATATAATAGCCAATCGTTCAAAATCCGAGCAGAGCCCAGCGAAGCGGGTTTTGCGAGGAAGAGGAGACGCAGCGAAATGAGCGAGACGTACTGCATGCAGTGCGGCGAGGGATATGGAGCTTGTGTCGACGAACGGGCCCGTAGCTCAGCTGGCTAGAGCGTACGACTGATAATAAGGTCGGTGGTTCGAGCCCACTCGGGGTCGGTGGTTCGAGCCCGTATCTCGTCCGGTGGACGAGATACCAGAAACAGTTGTTGTTGGATTTGAAGACCTGGCGTAAGACAGATCTTCAAATCTGGCTGCAAAAGCAGTTGGAAGATCGAACCTTGAAAACTGAACAATGTAATGAAGAAGTGATAAGCAAGGCAACAGAGAGGTCTTTTGTTTGAAAGAACAGAAGAACGTATTTTTAGTTTTAATTGTGGAACATCGTATAGATGGGTAACAATTACAATTTCGAAAATCCTGTTAAATTGCCTGCATAATTCAACTTTGAGGATCAGCAAATGATTCGATAGGTCAAGCTGAAAAGAGCGCAAGGGGAATGCCTTGGCATCAGGAGCCGACGAAGGACGTGACAAGCTGCGATAAGCCACGGGGAGGAGCAAATATCCGTTATATCCGTGGATTTCCGAATGGGGGAACCCGCTCAAGCAATACTTGAGCATCGTGCGTTGAATCAAATAGGCGTACGAAGGGAACGGCCTGAACTGAAACATCTAAGTAGGGCCAGGAAAAGACATCAACCGAGATTCCGCTAGTAGTGGCGAGCGAACGCGGAGGAGGCCAAACCGGAGGATTTTATTCTCCGGGGTTGCGGACAGACATCATGACCAGAGGAAGTTAAGAGAACGGCGTGGGAAAGCCGGCCATAGAAGGTGAGAGCCCTGTATCTGAAAATGAAGACTGGCAGTCTGGATCCAGAGTACCGCGGGACACGTGAAACCCCGTGGGAAACCGGGTGGACCACCATCCAAGCCTAAATACTACCTGATGACCGATAGAGGAGCAGTACCGTGAGGGAAAGGTGAAAAAGGACCCCGGGGGGGAGTGAAAGAGAACCTGAAACCTTGTGCTTACAAAGCAGTCAAAGCGCGTTAAAGCGTGATGACGTACTTTTTGTAGAACGGTCCGGCGAGTTATAGTAACGAGCAAGCTTAAGGTATTGAGTACCGGAGGCGAAGCGAGAGCGAGTCTGAATAGGGCGTAAAGTTCGTTGCCATAGACCCGAAACCGGGTGACCTATCCATGAGCAGGCTGAAGTGAGAGTAAAATCTCATGGAGGGCCGAACCGACCCCCCCGTTGCAATGGTGGCGGATGACTTGTGGATAGCGGAGAAATTCCAATCGAACTCGGAGATAGCTGGTTCTCCCCGAAATAGCTTTAGGGCTAGCGTTATGTTAGATTACCGGAGGTAAAGCACTGAATGGTGGCGGGGCCGATAAGGTTACCAAGACCTATCAAACTCTGAATGCCGGATAATTGATGCATAGCAGTCAGACAGCGTGAGATAAGTTTCGTTGTCAAAAGGGAAACAGCCCAGACCCACAGCTAAGGTCCCAAATACATGCTAAGTGGAAAAGGATGTGGAATTGCGAAAACAACCAGGATGTTGGCTTAGAAGCAGCCACTCATTAAAAGAGTGCGTAATAGCTCACTGGTCGAGTGACTCTGCGCGGAAAATATAACGGGGCTAAGCATGAAACCGAAGCTTGGGCTTGTACTTAGGTACAGGGGTAGGGGAGCGTCGAGTATGGGGTGAAGTCAGAGCGGAAGCACTGGTGGACTGTACTGGAGTGAGAATGCCGGAATGAGTAGCGAGAATTATGTGGGAATCATAATGGCCGAAAATCTAAGGTTTCTTGGGGAAGGTTCGTCCGCCCAAGGTAAGTCGGGAGCTAAGCTCAGGCCGAGAGGCGTAGGCGATGCACATACGGTAGAAATTCCGTAACCACCGAAACTTAAACAGAGGGACACTTCGAAATAGCGGAACCCGGGCGTTGGTTGACCCGGGCGAAAGGGAGCGAAATTAGAGTAGCGAAGTCCGCGATGTTCGGAGGCGAGAAAAGCTCTGAGGTATGCTAAGGTGCCCGTACCGCAAACCGACACAGGTAGATGAGGAGAGAATCCTAAGGCCAACGGGAGAAGGGTTGTTAAGGAACTCGGCAAATTGACCCCGTAACTTCGGAAGAAGGGGGCGCCCTACGGGGGTCGCAGAGAAATGGCCCAAGCAACTGTTTACCAAAAACACAGGTCTATGCTAAATCGAAAGATGACGTATATGGGCTGACGCCTGCCCGGTGCCGGAAGGTTAAGAGGAGATGTCAGGCAACGAAGCATTGAATTTAAGCCCCGGTAAACGGCGGCCGTAACTATAACGGTCCTAAGGTAGCGAAATTCCTTGTCAGGTAAGTTCTGACCCGCACGAATGGCGTAATGATTTGGGCACTGTCTCAACAGCCCGCCCGGCGAAATTGTAGTACTGGTGAAGATGCCAGTTACCCGCAACTAGACGGAAAGACCCCATGGAGCTTTTTACTGCAGCTTAATACTGAAATTCGGTAGTACATGTAACAGGATAGGTGGGAGACTGAGAAATACAGGCGTCAGCTTGTATGGAGTCGCTGTTGGGATACCACTCTTGTACTGCTGGGTTTCTAACCTGCGGCCGTGAATCCGGTCGGGGGACACTGTTAGGCGGGCAGTTTGACTGGGGCGGTCGCCTCCCCAAAAAGGTAACGGAGGCGCTCAAAGGTTCGTTCAGCACGGACGGAAATCGTGCAATGAGTGTAAACGCATAAACGAGCCTAACTGCGACACCGACGGTGGAGCAGTAACGAAAGTTGGAGTTAGTGATCCGGTGGTATGTGAGTGGAAATGCCATCGCTCAACGGATAAAAGCTACCCTGGGGATAACAGGCTGATCTCCCCCAAGCGTCCACAGCGACGGGGAGGTTTGGCACCTCGATGTCGGCTCGTCGCATCCTGGGGCTGAATTCGGTCCCAAGGGTTTGGCTGTTCGCCAATTAAAGCGGCACGCGAGCTGGGTTCAGAACGTCGTGAGACAGTTCGGTCCCTATCTGTTGCGGGCGTAAGAGATTTGAAGGGAGCTGTCCTTAGTACGAGAGGACCGGGATGGACGTACCTCTGGTGCACCAGTTGTCCTGCCAAGGGCATAGCTGGGTAGCTATGTACGGACGAGATAAACGCTGAAAGCATCTAAGCGTGAAACTCCCCCTAAGATGAGATCTCTCATCCTTCAAGGAGTAAGGACCCAGAAAGACGATCTGGTTGATAGGCCGAAGGTGGAAGCGCAGTAATGTGTGCAGCTGATCGGTACTAATAGTCCGAGGGCTTGACCTACGAATGAAGCAGGCAAGGCCTTGAGAGGAGCTTTGAAGTTACATTGTTCGGTTTTGAAGGTTCGATTTGAAGACATGCACCTTTAGCTCAGCTGGTAGAGCACCTGACTCTTAATCAGGGTGTCCAGGGTTCGAGTCCCTGAAGGTGTACCATCCCACTGGATGGGAGCACCATCCAGTGGAGACCCCACGACGCAAGGCATGGCCCGTTGGTCAAGTGGTTAAGACAGCGGCCTCTCACGCCGTTAACATCGGTTCGAATCCGGTACGGGTCACCATTTTCCGAACTTGACAAATGAATAAAGGTTTGTTACTGTAGAGATGCAGTTTCAATAGCAGTTGGTGCTGATTAGGGCGAGGGTCCACCCGTTCCCATCCCGAACACGGAAGTTAAGCTCGCTTCTGCCGACAATACTTGGCTGGAGACGGCCCGGAAAGATAGGTAGCGCCAACATGGAGAGAAGCCACTCAAGAGAGTGGCTTCTCTTTTTTATATTCATAGCTGCGGGAGTGCAATTCACTGTTCGAAATCCGCAACAATACGTTACAATACCCCTATCAAGAGAGATAGGGGTATTTTTATTATGGAACATTTATATGACTGACAAGATGGTCGAAGCCTATTTGAAAGCCCTCGGAAATGAAGAGCGTGCCGCAGCGACGATCGAAAAATATCGCCGTGCTTTACAAAGCTTTGCAGCCTTTTTGAGCGGCGCGGCGGTCACACCAGAGATGATTCGGCTCTGGAAAGACGACCTGCGCGCGAGAAACTACGTGCCGTCGACGATCAACACCTATTTAGCGGCGCTGAACGGCTTTTTCCGTTTCTGCGGTTGGGCAGATTGCCGCGCACGGTTTCTCAAGATCCAGCGCCGCCTGTTCCGAGACAGCAAACAGGAGTTAACGCGAGCAGAGTATGAATGTCTCGTCGCCGCGGCAGAGGCTGCGGGCGACCGGGGCTTTGCGTTCCTGATGGAGACCATCTGCTCCACCGGCATCCGTGTCAGCGAGGTGCAGTATATCACGGTTGAGGCCGCGAAGAACGGCAAAACAGAAATTGCGCTTAAAGGCAAAATCCGCACGATCCTACTGCCGTCAAAACTCTGCCGCAAGCTGCTCAAGTTCGCCGCGCGGCAAAAAAACCGCCTCCGGCGCGATCTTTCGCGCCAAAAGCGGCAAGTCCATGTCGAGATATCAAATTTGGCCGAAAATGAAAAAGCTGTGCACCCGCGCAGGTGTCGACGCAGGGGAAGTTTTCCCGCACAATCTGCGCCACCTGTTCGCGACGGCATTTTATCGCGCATACAAGGAGATCGTCAAGCTGGCGGATGTCCTCGGCCATTCGAGCATCGAAACGACGCGCATTTACCTTGTTACGAGCATGGCGGAGCATCGGCGTCAGCTCGAACAGTTAAAACTTGTATCATAAAAACGGAATCTATATTCTGTTGCGCAAAAATGCCAAAGCGAATACAGTTACCACTATATTCACAACTAAAGCGCATGCAGAGATCGAGCTGTCTGCGCCCGAGAACGCTCAAATGGGTGCAGCGGCACAAGCTTACAGTGCGTTTTCCCCTGTAAACTCCATAATTTATATTTGAAATCATAATTTCCCTAGTCTTTGTCGGAAGATTGTGCTATATTTTGCTACGAGTAAAGGAAACGATAAGATCGTTTCGCTTCCTTTGCATATACGGAATATAGATTCCGTTCTCAAAATCTCATATTTTGGCAAAACCGCCGAAAGGCGGCGACGCAAAGCCAGATGGGTCTAACGCCTCTCCGAATGGAGAATACGCTATGACAGCCGGTTGCACCCTTACTGATGTATTCGCATGTCACTGCTCCGTCCGGCTTTGCTGGAACGGAGCTTTTTTCATGAGAGGGTGGCTGACGATCCGACGAACATTTAGAGCGTTTTGCACCGAACAGGGAAAGACTGCTTTGCTTGCCCAGTGGGATATTGAGCGAAATTTACCACTCACGCCGGATGATGTGACTTTCGGCAGCCACAAAAGAGTCTGGTGGACCTGTCCAAGCGGCCACTCATGGCAGGCCATGGTTTACACCCGCAGCGAGGGTGCAAGCTGCCCCTATTGCACGGGCCGCAAGGTTACGCCTAAACAGGGCGGCCTGGTGAAGCAGTTTCCCGCGCTGGCGGCAGAATGGGATGACGAAAAGAACGCGCCCTTGACGCCGCAGGATGTGACGACCGGCAGCCACAAGCTCATCTGGTGGAGATGCCCGAAAGGGCATTCGTGGCGCGCGGCGGTGTATTCGAGGACAACCCTCGGCACGGGCTGTCCGGTCTGCACCGGACGGCAGGCGCTCGCAGGCGAAAAAAACGACCTCGCGACGCTGTACCCGGACATTGCCGCGCAGTGGGACGAGGAGGAAAAACGGTGCGCTCCGACCGAGCAGCGTCACCGCGGGTTCAAACCGCCGCGTGTGGTGGCGATGCGAAAAGGGGCACTCCTACCGTGCTGTGATCGCGCAGCGCGGCGACGGCTGCCCCTACTGCGCCAACCGAAAGGTGCTGCCGGGGTTCAACGACCTTGCGACTGTTCAACCGCTTGTGGCCAAGCAGTGGCACGAGAGCCTCAACGGCGCGCTGACACCGGAGATGGTGACTGCCGGAAGCCACAAAAAAAGTGTGGTGACAATATCCCTACGGCCACATGTGGAAAGCGGTCATCTACGCCCGCACCGGCGCGCAGCAAAGCGGCTGCCCCGTCTGCGCCGGGAAGACCAGACGCAAAACCAAGTAAACCCAGCCCGCGGAGACGAGCAAAAGATAGAGAATCTTAGAAGGGAATGGAATGAAACGGCGATTATTGGCAAGTTTACTGACGCTTGTCATGATGCTGAACCTGTTGCCAACGGTAGCTTGGGCAAGGAATGATGAGGGCATTGATGCTGATTCGGTAGAAATGTATATGTAGTGACATCGGGGCCGATAACCCTTTGGACGGGTAAAGAAGGCCAAATTACCGTTCCCGAGGGGGACACAGTCAGGAGTTCGAACACAGATATTGTCAGTGTTGAGAAGAATGGCACAGCGGTGACGCTGACCGGTGGCAGCAAAGAGGGACGCGCAGAGGTCACTGCGGGAGAGTCTACCTGGGTCGTTTATAACTATGCCAGCGAAGCGGAGTATAACTATTTATACGCGCTGTTCCACGAGAAAAGAATCTCCGTGATGGGCGACAGCATTTCGACGATCAAGGACAAAATCCCCAGCGGTAATGCTCTGTATTATGATAATACTACTGGCAAAGAGATGACTTTTGAGCGCAATTACTGGGGTGATATCATTACCCGCTTTGGCGCAGCAGAGGGCATTGATGAGGCATGGAGTGGAAGCACCATCGGTTCTAAAGCTGCTTCTATGGCAAGCAAGGATAGAATCAACAAGCTTGACGATAATGGCACGCCGGATGTGATCCTGTACTATGGCGGCAGCAACCCGGACAGCTCGGTTGGTGCGTTTGATCCCGATGCAGACTATGCGAAGACTGTCGATTGGGCGCAGTCCTATTCGGATACAGCGAGCGCCTACGCGGCTTCTCTGCAGCGCATGAAGGCAACCTATCCGGGTGCTGAGATTATCGCAATTATTCCCTATTATGAGCAAAATAATATTCCTAAACAGGCGGAAGTGATCGAGCAGATTGCAAAGCACTACGATATCACGACGATCGACCTGCGGGAGCTTCGGAATCAGGAAGGCATTTCTCCGAATAACGCGCTCCACCCTAATATGGATGGTCACAGCCAGATCGCGGCCTACATCTGTCAGCAGCTCTATGAGCAGCGGGCAGTGACTCCGGATGAGAAGACCGTCACCTATAATGCCAACGGCGGTAGCTTCAAAAACGGCAGGGATCCCATCAAGCAGTTCGTGACAGCTAAGCTGCCGAAGGCCACCCGCGCAGGCTACGCCTTTGTGGGCTGGTTCGATCGGGCTGCTGGCGGGAACAAGATTGCATCCGCTCTGGACACGGCGATTCCCTCTGGCATGCAGGACAACCTTAACGGTACGACCCTGTATGCGCATTGGACCCGCAGCTTTACGTGGGACTTCGACAATAATCTGGACGCTGTTGATGCGGATGGCAATGTTATCATCACTGTGAGTGATAAACATGGCAGCACCACGTTGAACGATGACAACACAGTGAAGTTCAATGATTATCAGGGTAAACTGAGCACTCCATTCACTCTTGACCCGACGCAGAATTGGTGTGTCGAGTGGAGAGAAAAGAATCAGGCAAAAAGAGAATATGCTCTTCAGCTCTACTGCAACGAGAGAAAAGGGTATGACCTATATTTTCCTGTATGAGCCGAGCATCTATATGGGTACATATGATGTTACAAATAACAAAACAGATTACATCAACTTTGGCGGTCCTGCATATCAGAAAGAGCCAACCTCCAATGAGTATTCTGTTGTCAAACTGGAGAATAACTATGATAAAGCTACCGAAACGAGCCTTGTGACTCTTTCTGTTGATGGTGAGCAGGTGTTTGCCAAACTGAACACGCAGGGCAGATACGGAAGCCATGGATCTTCGTTGACTGCAAGTGACTATGAGCAGTATGCTTTGGAGAAGCTCAACTTTACATTTAATTACCTCGGCGGTAACAGAGACGGCGGCGATACTCCTGCTTGGAAGCTTTCCAACACCTTTGACTACATCAAGGTGACGCTGGGTGACGACCATACCCACACATATGGCACGACCTATTCCAGCGACAGCACTGGCCATTGGAAGACCTGCACTGAGTGCGGTGCAAACGGTGAATTTTCGAAGCACACCGGCGGTACTGCCACCTGTACTGCAAAGGCGGTTTGTGAAACCTGTGATCAGCCGTATGGCGAATTAGGCGCTCATAAGCTGACCAAGACCGATGCCAAGGCTGCCACCTGCACCGAGGCCGGCAACGAGGCCTACTGGACCTGCTCCGGCTGCGGCAAGTACTTCTCTGACGAAAACGGAACCAACGAGATTGAGAAGGACAGCTGGGTGCTCAAGACTCTCGGCCACGATAGGACCAAGACTGACGCCAAGGAAGCGACCTGCACGGAAGACGGCAACAACGAGTACTACACCTGCTCCAGATGCGGTGGAGTCTTCAAGGACGAGGCTGGTACGCAGGCAACCACCGTTGTGGCGGAGACGCTGAAGAAACTCGGTCACGACTGGAGCAACAAGAACGGTATCTGCGCGCGCTGCGATGCCAAGTGCACCGAGACGCACAAGCCCGGCACGACCTGCTCTGTCTGCCACAAGTACACGAGCTATCCTTACGTTCCCGGCGCGCCGACCTATCCCGCGACCGCTCCCGCTGTCCCCAACGGCACGGTGACCGTTTCCCCGGCCAACGCCTCCAAGGGCGCGAATGTGACCGTCACGGTGAAGCCCAACGAGGGCTATGAGCTCGGCAGCCTCGCCGTCAAGGATGCGAGCGGCGATCTGCTTCCGCTCGCCGACCTCGGCAACGGCAAGTACAGCTTTGTCATGCCGGATGGCAAGGTCAGCGTCGAGGCGGAGTTCGTTAAGACTGCTGCTACCAGCTTTGCTGATGTTCCCGCGAACGCTTACTTCGCCGACGCGGTGAAGTGGGCGGTCGACAAGGGCGTGACGAACGGCCTGTCTGACACGATGTTCGGCCCCTACGCGTCCTGCACCCGCGCGCAGATCGTGACCTTCCTATGGCGTGCCGCCGGCAGCCCCGAGCCGAAGACCGCAAGCAGCTTCACGGATGTTCCTGTGAGCACTTACTATGCCAAGGCTGTCGCTTGGGCCGTTGAGAACGGAATCACGAACGGCATGACTGAGACGACCTTTGCCCCGAATGCGGCCTGCACGCGCGGCCAGAGCGTGACGTTCCTGCACCGTGCGCTCGGCAAGAAGGTCGAGAGCAGCGCGAGCTTCACGGATGTGAAGTCCGACGCGTTCTACGCTGATGCGATTAACTGGGCGGTTGCGAATAACGTGACGAACGGTACTTCTGCCACGACGTTCAGCCCCTACGCGTCCTGCACCCGTGCACAGATCGTGACGTTCCTGTATCGTGCCTATCAGGGCAAGTAAATCCAACTGAAAAAAGCGGCGGTTCATCAGAACCGCTGCTTTTTTGCGCCGCATTGACAAGCGCTCCCGCCCTCGGTATACTATGACCAAAAGCAAGACGGCAGTCAAAAATGCAGACGAGTTTGAGAGATTAAACTCGAAAAGGGGAGAGCAAATGAAGTATCTTGGAAAGCCTGCGGGCATGTGGGCGCTGTTTGCCGGATCGTTTGAAAAGCACCTGACGGTCGAATTCGACCTGACCGCGGAGCAGGCGAAGGACGTTGCGGCGCGTGCCAAAAAAGAAATATCGCGAGATCATCGCGAAGCTGCCGGAATTTGACAAGCGCGACCGCTTCGAAATGAACATCGTCAACTGCGCGATGCTCGCCGCGTTTATCCTGTGCATGCCGCAGCGGCCGGACATCAAAACGCTGACGGACTACTACGCCGCGGCGATGATGACGCCTACGATGAAGGCTTTCTGCCGCGCGAGCGGAAAGAAAAAGTTCACGCCCAAGGACATCGAGGGCATGAAGGCGACGGCGAAGCTGCGCGCGGGCGATCGCAACCCCTATTCGTGGAACATGGACTTTTTCGAGTACGAGGACGGCAGCGGCTACGAGGCGCGCTTCACGACCTGCGGCATCTGCACGCTGATGCAGGTGTTGGGGCTCTACGATCTGACGCCCGCGCTGTGCCATCTCGACTACACGATGAGCGACGCGGGCGGCGCGTCGGATTTCGTGCGCGAGTACACGCTCGTCTCCGGCGGCCCCTACTGCGACTGCGGGTATCACAAAAAGCAGTGAAAAAACAAAAAGGATGCGTCTTTCGATGCATCCTTTTTCCTTTATGTAGGGGACTCAATCTTCGTTGTAGGCATCCGAGGCCTTGATGCGCTGGTACATGTCCTGCATCTGGCGGTCGATCTCAGCGATCTTGCCCGCGCATTCGAACATCTCCTCGTTGATGCCCTCGGGCAGCTTCGTTTTGTCGACCTTGTAGCGGATATCGTGCTCAAGGCTCGCCCAGAAGTCCATGGCGATCGTGCGCAGCTGGATCTCCGCCACGACGTATTCCGTCCGGTCGGAGAGGTAGACGGGCACCTTGATGTCCATGTGCAGCGAGCGGTAGCCGTTGTAGTTCGGCGTCTGGATGTAGTCCTGCTTTTTGACGATCTCCACATCCGTCTGCCGCGCCAGCATCTCGCCCACGCGGTAGACATCGTCGATGTAGCTGCAAACGACGCGCACGCCCGCGATGTCGTTGATGTTTTTTCGCGCGGACTCGATCGAGAGCGGCAGGCCGCGCTTGATGAGCTTGGCGACGATGCTCGATTGCGATTTGACGCGCCCGTCGATGTGATGAATGGGATTGCGTGCATAAAGAACATTGAATTCACTGTTGAGAATATTGAATTTCAACGTGAGCTGCCGAACCGCCGCGTCATAGAGATTCTGCATGACAAGAAAGTCATGCGGATCTTCGCAGAGTGCGGCGCCGTTCCCCGTTCGATTCATTCTGAGCCTTCCTTTCCATCGGAAGCGTCAACGCCCGCCCGATGTGCTTTTCTTCCTTTCAGTATAGCAGACGATCACCGCCGCGCCAAGGGAGAAATGCTGATTTTCCGCAAAAGTCTGCGCGAAAAAAGCTGCGGGCGGGAGAAACTACCAAGCGACGGGCAAAAGAACTTGCAATGCAGCGCAAGCCATTCTATAATTAACCTGAAAGGATATGCACAGCGTTCGGCACTTCCGCTCCGGTGGCAGAGCGAACGCGCGGAAGGTGCAGAAAAGAACAATGGATAAAAAAGGAAAACAGCAATTTCTTCTGGTCGCGTTCGGCGTGGCGCTCTATGCCGCGCTGATGAATCTCAACGAAGTCGCGGCGTTTCTCACGAGGCTCGCTACCCTCTTCACGCCGGTGATCATAGGGTTATTGATGGCGTTTGTCCTCAGTGTGCCGATGCAGGGCATCGCAGGACGTTTGACGCGCCTGATGCCAAAGGCAAAGGAAAAACACATTGACCTTCTCAGCCTGCTGCTGACGCTTTTGTGCGTGGTCATCGTCGTGGTACTGCTGTGCGTTCTGGCGCTGCCGCAGCTTGCCGCGTCGCTCAAGAGCATCGGCACACTGGTCAGGGAGAACTGGCCGGACTGGGCGCGCCTTCTCTCGGATCACGGCGTGGATACAAGCGAGCTCACCGATCGCATCGCCGCGCTCGATTGGAAAACGGTGCTGGAAAAGGCGCTCACCGGCGCCGGCGCGCTGATCGACTCGGTGGTGGATCTTGCCGGTACCACAGTCTCGGCGGTGGCCAACGTCACCTTTGCCATCGTCATCATGTTTTATGTGCTGCTCGACCGGCGCAGCCTTGCTAAACAGAGCCGCAGACTCCTCTACGCCAACCTGAGCGAGCGAAAGGCCGATCAGGTCTGCCGCATCGCGCGCCTGACGCACACCACCTACGCCCGTTTCCTGTCCGGGCAGTGCGTGGAGGTCGTGATCCTCGGCACGATGATCTTTCTCGCGTTCTCCCTGTGCGGCATTCCCTACGCGGGGCTGACCGCTGCGCTGACGGCGGCCTTCGCCTTTGTTCCCTACATCGGCGCGCTGGCCTCCTGCGCAATCGGCGTACTGCTGACGCTGCTTGCCCAGCCGGAGAAGGCGCTGCTGTGCCTGATCGTCTATCAGGCGGTGCAGTTCACGGAAAATCAGTTCATCTACCCGCATGTGGTTGGCAGCAGCGTGGGGCTTGCGCCGCTGTGGACGCTCCTTGCGGCATTGCTTGGCGGCAAGCTCTTCGGCCTTGTCGGTATTGTGTTTTTCATTCCCCTCACGGCGGTAGTACTCCAGCTCGTACATGAGCACACCGCACAGCAGCTTTCGGAAAAGAAACTCGACCGCGAGGATCTGATCGAATAACAAAAAAGGACGACAGCTAAAAATAGCTGTCGTCCTTTTTTGTGCGGTCACGACTGCGCCATGCGCTCGAGGAGCTGGAAGGCCTCTTCGAGCTTGGGGTCGATATGGTCGGTCTGCAAAGCCTCGCGCACGCAGCCTTCGATGTGCGCGCGCATGATCTGCTGGTTGGCGCTTTTGAGGAGCGACTGCGTGGCGAGAAGCTGGTTGGAGATGTCCACGCAGTAGCGGTCGTCGTCGATCATCTGCAAAATGCCGTCGAGCTGGCCGCGGGCAATTTTCAGCTTGCGGCGGACGGAATCACGATCGGCTCTCATGGCCTTAGCGGATGGAGACGGCCTGATAGCCCGCCTCATCCACGGCGGCCTTGAGCGCCGCGTCGGTTACGCTGCCGTCCACGCTGACGGTGGCGGACTTGCTCTCGAGATCGACCTTTGCCTCCTTCACGCCGGGGACGGCGGAAAGCGCCTGCTGGACGTGGTTCACGCAATGCATGCAGGCCATGCCCTCAATGCTGATGACTTTTTCCATGTTTGTTTCTCCTTTTTCATTACTTGCCATAATTTCCTTGCTTGCTATCTCCACTCCGCGATCCGACGGAGAAGAAACCGTTTTCGGTGCTGCCTCCGTGTGCTTGGCCTTGAACCAGCGCAGGCGCAGCGCATTGCTCACCACAAACACCGAGCTGAAGCTCATCGCGAGCGCGCCGAGCATCGGGTTCATCTTGAGCTGGAAGGCGGGGTAGAACACGCCCGCCGCGATGGGAATGCCGATGGCGTTGTAGAAGAACGCCCAGAAGAGGTTTTCCTTGATGTTGCGGATGACCGCGCGGCTCAACTGCACGGCGGTCGAGACGTCGAGAAGGTCACTGCGCATCAGCACAATATCCGCCGACTCGATGGCGACGTCCGTACCGGCGCCGATGGCAATGCCGACGTCTGCGCGCGCAAGGGCGGGCGCATCGTTGATGCCGTCGCCGACCATGGCGACCTTCTTGCCGCCCTCCTGTAAGCGGCGGATCTCGCGTTCCTTATCCTGCGGCAGCACCTCGGCCACGACGCGGTCCACGCCGACCTGACGGCGGATGGCCTCGGCGGTCTTGGCGTTGTCGCCCGTGAGCATGACGACTTCAATGCCCATGCTCGAGAGCTCGGCGATGGCCTGCGCGCTCGTGGGCTTGACGACATCGGCTACGGCGATGAGGCCGATGAGCTTGCCGTCCAGCGCAAAGTAGAGCGGCGTCTTGCCGTCCTCAGCCAGCGCTTCGCCTTGTGCGAGCAGCTCACTGTTTTCGATGCGGTTTGCTTCCATCATGCGGCGGTTGCCGGCAAGGCAGAGCTGGCCCTCGACCTTGCCGCGGATGCCCTGACCGGGGATCTGCTCAAATTTGTCGACGGACAGGAACGTGAGCGATTCCTTCTCCGCCTCGGCCACGATGGCCTCGGAGAGCGGATGCTCGGAGAGCTTTTCGAGCGACGCGGCGACGGAGAGAAGTTTGTCCCTGCCGATGCCGCCGTCGACGACGTCGGTGACGACGGGCTTGCCCTGCGTGATGGTGCCGGTCTTGTCGAGCACGACGGTGTTGACGCTGTGCGTCGTCTCAAGCGCTTCGGCAGACTTGATGAGGATGCCGTTCACCGCGCCGCGGCCCGTGCCGACCATGATGGCCGTCGGCGTGGCGAGACCCAGCGCGCAGGGGCAGCTGATGACGAGCACGGAAATACCGATGGACAGCGCAAATTCCACGCTGTGGCCCGTCAGCAGCCATGCTGCCGTTGCGATGACGGCGATCGTGATGACGACGGGGACGAACACGCCGCTCACCTTGTCGGCGAGCTTGGCGATGGGCGCTTTGGAGCTCGTGGCCTCGTCCACAAGGCGTACGATCTGGGAAAGGGCGGTATCGTCGCCGACTTTGGTCGCGCGCATCTTGAAATAGCCGGATTTGTTGATGGTCGCGCCGATGACGCTGTCTCCCGCCTGCTTTTCGACGGGGATGCTCTCGCCCGTCAGCGCGGATTCGTCGACCGAGGGCGTTCCCTCGAGCACGACGCCGTCGACGGGGACGCTCTCGCCCGCCTTGACGATCAGCACGTCGCCGAGTTGGACCTCCTCGACGGGGATGACGCTCTCGACGCCGTCGCGCTCGACCGTCGCGGTCTTGGGCGCAAGGTCCATGAGCTTTGTGATGGCGTCAGAGGTCTTGCCCTTGGCGCGGGCCTCCATCGTCTTGCCCATGGTGATGAGCGTCAGGATCGTGCCTGCGGACTCGAAGTACAGCTCCATCATATAGGTGTGCACCGTGTCCATGTCCATCTGGCCAAAGCCGATGCCGATCTTATAGATGGCGTAGATGCCGTACACGATGGCGGCGCTGGAGCCCAGTGCGATCAGCGAATCCATGTTCGGCGAGCGCTGCCACAGCGTCTTGAAGCCGACGATATAGTACTGGCGGTTGATATAGACGATGGGCAACAGCAGCAAAAACTGCGTGAATGCGAACGTCATCGCATTTTCCATGCCGAGGAAGCACGCGGGCAGCGGCCAGCCCATCATGTGGCCCATCGAGAGATAGAACAGCGGGATGGTGAAGAGGAGCGAGAGGGCGAGACGCTTTTTCATGTCGCTGTACGCCTTCTGTGCGGCGCTGGCGCCGCCGGTTTCGGCAGTCTGCGCGGCGGGGGCGCTGCCGGGCTTTGCATGCAGAGACGCACCGTAGCCCGCCTTTTCGACCGCGGCGATGATCTGCGCGGACGAAAGCTGGGATTCGTCGTATTCGACGACCATGCTGTTTTTCAGCAGGTTGACCGCGACCTGCTGCGCGCCTGGCTGCTTGGCGACGGCCTTTTCCACGCGGCTGGAGCAGGCGGCGCAGCTCATGCCGGTCACGTCATAGGTTTCCTTTTTCAATTTGATTCCTCCTTCGGGGCAAATACAATACCCGTGTGGGGTATTTTTCATTTACCGACAGTATAGGTCGGAAATTGGCGGATTGTCAAGACCTCTTTTCGAGAAATTTCCGTTTGGGCGAAAGTTGCGGCGTTTCGGTCGGGGAAACTTACCGCCGCCGCGCCGCTGGACAGCTTGCATCCCTTATGATAAACTGACGGCATGAGTTTTATGATAAGCAGGTGAAAAATGAAGCGAAAGCATATCTTGAAATGGCTTGGCATCGCGCTGGGCGTGTACCTTTTATATGGGGTGCTGACAGCCATTCTCGTCCCGCTGCCGCAAAAAGAGGCGGCGGGGGAGCTGTGGAGCCAGTATGAAGCCCGATTGAGCGAGGACGCATCGCAGGAGCGCGTGAGGAGCATCGAGGATACGGACAGTGCGCTGCTTTGGCGCTTGCAGCTCATCGAGAGTGCGGAAAGGGAGGTCATCTTCTCGACCTTTGACCTGCGCGCGGACGGCAGCGGACAGGATTTGATGGCCGCGCTCTATGGCGCGGCGCAGCGCGGCGTGCGGGTGCGCATCATCGTCGACGGGCTGAACGGTTTTCTGCATCTGCAAAACAGCGGCGTTCTCCGTGCCCTCGCGGCGGAGGAGAATGTGGAGGTGCGCTTTTATGATCCCATCGACCTGCTGCGCCCGTGGAAGCTCAACTACCGTCTGCACGACAAGTATCTGATCGCCGACGGGAGCAAATACATCCTCGGCGGAAGAAATTCGAACGATTTGTTCCTCGGCTCGTATCAGGAGAACCAGAACATCGACCGCGACGTGCTCGTCGTGTCGGACGGGGGGAGAGGGCAGCTCGGTCTCCCAGCTTTTGACGTATTTTGAAAGCGTCTGGTCGCAGCCGGAGAATAAAACCATCACAGGCAAGACGTCCTCGCAGACCGACGCGCTGCAGGAGCGCTACGCGGCGCTATGCGCGGTGCATGGAAAAGAGCTTGCCGCCGTCGACTGGGAGGTGGAGACCGCGGCGGTCACGCATGTGAGCCTTCTCAGCGGCTCGCCGCGCGCGGAGGCGAAAGCGCCTGAGCTGTGGGACGCGCTTGTCCGCCTGATGGCGCAGGGCGATGACGTCCTGCTGCAAACGCCGTACATCATCTGCAACGACAAAATGTATAACGATTTGGAAGCACTTGCCGAGACGCGGCAGCTGCGCGTGCTGACGAATGCCGTTGAAAACGGCGCGAACCCGAGCGGCTGCTCGGACTACTTACGCGAAAAGCAAAATATTTTATCGCGCGGCGTCGATGTTTACGAGGTCATCTGCGGCCAGTCGCTGCATACGAAGACAATTTTGATCGGAAACGATTTGAGCGTCGTCGGTTCATTCAACGCCGACATGCGCAGCGCATATCTCGACACGGAGCTGATGCTCGTCATCGAGAGCGAGGAGGTCAATGCCGCGCTGCGAGAAGAGAGCGGAAAATACATGGGCCAGAGCCGCCTTGCCCTGCACGACGGCGGCACGGAGTACGGCGTGCAGTTTGAAGAAGTGACGCTGCCGTGGACAAAGCGCGCGCTGTATACGATTCTGAGCGTTGTCCAGCGCCCGATCCGCCACCTGCTGTAACGAAAAAACGCGGCATAGCGGAAAATGAGGGAAAGGAATACGGATTTTGCCCGTATTTCCGTTTTTTCACCTTGCAAAAGACGTTCGGGTTTGCTATGATAAAAAATACGTATGGATACGTTCCGCTTTTTGTGGAGACAGAGGATAAGAAAGGAAGATCGTTATGATTTACACGACCGAAGTGCAGCATATGTGCCCCGTTGCGAAGGGCGCATATCACGGTCCGGCCCCGATCCCCGAAGAGGGCAAGTGGGTCCAGGCCAAGCAGATCGCCGATATTTCCGGCTTCACCCACGGCATCGGCTGGTGCGCGCCCCAGCAGGGCGCCTGCAAGCTGACGCTCAACGTCAAGGAGGGCGTCATTCAGGAGGCTCTGATCGAGACCATCGGCTGCTCGGGCATGACCCATTCTGCTGCCATGGCTTCCGAGATCCTGATCGGCAAGACCATTCTCGAAGCGCTGAACACCGACCTTGTTTGCGACGCCATCAACACCGCCATGCGCGAGCTGTTCCTGCAGATCGTCTACGGCCGCACCCAGTCCGCCTTCTCTGAGGACGGCCTTGCTGTCGGCGCGTCCCTCGAGGACCTCGGCAAGGGCCTTCGCTCCCAGGTCGGCACGATGTTCGCCACCGCCGAAAAGGGCCCCCGTTACCTCGAGATGGCCGAGGGCTACTGCTCCCGCGTCGCGCTCAACAAGGAAAACGAGATCGTCGGCTACGAGTTCATCAACCTCGGCAAGATGATGGACTTCATCAAAAAGGGTATCGATGCGAACGAAGCGCTCGAAAAGGCCAAGGGTCACTATGGTCAGTGGGACAACGCTGCCAAGTACATCGACCCGCGTCAGGAATAAGGAAGGGAGGACGAAACAATGGCTTTATTTGAAAACTACGAGAGAAGAATCGACAAGATCAACGGCGTCCTCGCTCAGTACGGTATCTCTTCCGTCGAAGAGTGCCGCGAGATCTGCAAGGCCAAGGGCTTTGACCCGTATGAGATCGTCAAGGGCATCCAGCCCATCTGCTTTGAAAACGCCTGCTGGGCGTACACCGTCGGCGCGGCCATCGCCATCAAGTCCGGCGTGAAGTCCGCGGCCGAAGCCGCCAAGATGATCGGCGTCGGCCTGCAGTCCTTCTGCATCGACGGCTCCGTCGCCGAGGACCGCAAGGTCGGTCTCGGCCACGGCAACCTCGGCGCGATGCTGCTCTCCGACGAGTCGAAGTGCTTTGCCTTCCTCGCCGGTCACGAGTCCTTCGCCGCCGCTGAGGGCGCGATCGGCATCGTCCGCAACGCCAACAAGGCCCGCAAGGAGCCCCTGCGCGTCATCCTGAACGGTCTCGGCAAGGACGCCGCTCAGATCATCTCCCGCATCAACGGCTTCACCTATGTTCAGACCCAGTTCGACTACTTCACCGGCAAGCTGAACATCGTGCGCGAGATCCGCTACAGCGAGACCGAGCGCGCCGACGTCCGCTGCTACGGCGCTGACGACGTCCGCGAGGGCGTTGCCATCATGCATTCCGAGGGCGTGGACGTCTCCATCACCGGTAACTCCACCAACCCGACCCGCTTCCAGCACCCCGTCGCCGGCACCTACAAGAAAGAGTGCATTGAGCAGGGCAAGAAGTATTTCTCCGTCGCCTCCGGCGGCGGCACGGGCCGTACCCTGCACCCGGACAACATGGCCGCCGGCCCTGCCTCCTACGGTATGACCGATACCATGGGCCGCATGCATTCCGACGCACAGTTCGCCGGCTCATCCTCCGTGCCCGCGCACGTTGAGATGATGGGCTTCCTCGGCATGGGCAACAACCCGATGGTCGGCGCCACCGTTGCCGTGGCCGTCGCCGTTGCGGAGAGCCTGAAGTAAGAAAAAGCTTTCCAAAACGCCGCAAAAAGCAATCTTTTCGCAAAGAACAAAGTACCCGCTTCCACAAGGAAGCGGGTACTTTTGCGTTTTTGTCAACATTTTGCCAACCTCTGCTCAAAGTCGGCACTAAAATGATGCAGTGGGCGATGTCACTTTTCGAGTGCGTCTTCTATATGAGAACTCAAATCGCGGCCTGCTGTGAAGACATTCCAGATGTAGACGGTTTGTGCAGTTTTATCTGTGGAGTAAACCACAACATCCTGCCGTGTGATGAACAGGCGGACGCCTTTGCTGTGCCATGGCTCTTCGTTGTAAAGCGGATACTTCTCCGGCATAAAAGAAAGATCGTGCCAGATCGCATCCTTCAGGCGAGCGTACCAGCGTTCGGCGGTGGTGCGGTCGTGAAGGACGCTGGTGATGTATTGAAACTTTTCAGCGATATCATTGGCGGCAGCATTTGTGTATACGATATTGTATTTGTCCATGTTTGCTTATAGTCCTGCGATTTTTGCGTCAAGCGTATCCTGAGAAAGGGTACGGCCAGAGGCAATATCCGCTGCACTCTTGCGGAGTTTGGCGTTGATCTCATCCTGACTCAGTTCATCCCAGGTTTTTAAGGACGGGGTAAAGGGCATACCGCCTTCACGAAGACTTTGCTGCGCAAAGATGCGGACGGCCTCTGCAAAGGAGGTACCGAGACTGCGATAGAGACTCTCTACCTCGGATTTTAGTTCGCTGTTCATACGGATTTGAAACGTTGCATCCATTGCCATAAAAATCAACTCCTTGTGTTACGATTGTACTACAAATGAAAAAGGAATGTCAATAGCAGTATCTGCCGAACGGCAGAGAAACAATGCAGATGAGGGGAAAATCTTAATTATTTTTTCAGCAATACCTAAAACAGCTCCAATAGCTGTGCATTTTCGGTGGACATCTTATTTGTGAGATGCTGATAGATCTGCATTGTGACCTGAATGTTCTTGTGACCGAGGCGGTATTGCACATATTTGGGCGAAGCACCCTTTTCGGCAAGCATGGTGGCGTGGGTGTGACGAAGACTGTGGTAATCAAACTTGTCAAACCCAAGCTCTGTGCGGGCGATATGACTGACATGCTGCATGACCTGTCGGTCGTTAAGCACATTTCAGATGAGATTGCAGTGATGTATTTGGGGCAGTGTGTGGAAAGAGTGCCCAGTAAAGAGCTGTTCCAGAATCCGCTGCACCCGTATATAAAGGCGTTGCTGTCAGCAATTCCCATCCCGGATCTTTCAACACACGGAAGGAAGAAACACCCTGTTCTTATTCGCCGGACGGAGAGTATCCCGTCATCAACCTGGAAAAGGGCGGCCTATATACGAGCTATTCAGGCACATGGGAAGAGAACACTGTGCTTCCCTGCATAGTCCGTTTATCCAGACGCTTTTAGGCTGCTATGAGCAGGTCATGGGCGAACCGGGCAAGTGCCTTGCTATTGGCGGCGGGACATATGCGCGCTTTCTGAAAAATGGCGTGGCGTTTGGCGCTTTCCGATTAGGTGTAGATTATCACATGCACGGTGCAAATGAGTACCTTGTGGTAGATGAGATCGTGCGAAGCGCGGAGCTGTTTGCGCTGACCATTGCTGCACTTTGCGGCGAACACGCTGAGCCGATGTAAAATGCGGTTATGTAACTAACACCCGTCGGTATGATCCGATGGGTGTTATTATTTGTGCTGTGTTTTTTGACAGACGAATCGGATTCTTGCAAAAATGCCCAAAGATGTCAATAGAATCCGTTCGCCTGCGCAAGAATTTTATGGCGTGCGGACAGAAAGACTTTTTCGTGCTGCGAGACGGCGACAGACAGCAGATCTCATGGCGATAATGACGAATTTCTGTCATTGGAAGTGTTTTTCGTAGAAATACATCTGTCCGCTCCTTGCAATTTCCTGCACATAAAGATATAATAAAGGCCGTTAGTGAAAGCGCCTTTGCGGCCTGAGCAGAGAGAAGAGGATCGTAAGAGCGTTAGATTTTGTAAAGAAAGAAGATGCCCCTATGAATCCCTTTATGAAGACCCTTAAAAAAATTGCCGCCGCGTATAACGGCGTCAGCCTGATTTTGCGCATCGCGATCGGCCTTGTCGTCGGCGTGATCCTGGCGCTGGTCTGTCCCGGCGCGACGTGGTTAAAGGAGCTTGGCAACCTGTTTGTCGGCGCGCTCAAGGGCATTGCCCCCGTGCTGGTGTTCGTCATCGTGGCGAGCGCGCTGGCGCAGGGCTCGTCCAAGCTCGACCGCCGCTTCGGCACGGTCATGTGGCTCTACATGCTTACGACGTTCGTCGCCGCGGCGCTGAGCGTTGTGACCAGCATGCTCTTCCCGCAGATGCTCCTGCTGCCCGAGGCCGCTGAGGCCGAGGTCATCCCGCAGGGCCTTGGCGAGGTCATGCACACGCTGCTGTCCAACATCGTCTCGAACCCCATCTCCGCCATTATGAACGGCAACTACATCGGCATTCTGATGTGGGGCTGTCTCTTCGGCGTGGCGATGAAGAAGCTCGGTGCGGACTCGACGAAGGTCTTCCTCAGCAACACGGCGGACGCGGTGTCCACCATCGTGCGCTGGATCATCAATTTGGCACCGTTCGGCATCATGGGCCTTGTGTTCACGAACGTTGTGAGCAACGGCCTTGCGATCTTCACCCAGTACGGCAAGCTCCTGCTGCTTTTGGTCGGCACGATGCTCTTCATGGCGCTTGTCATCAACCCCATCATCATCTTCATCTATCTGCGCTGCAATCCCTATCCGCTGGTGTTCCGCTGCCTGCGTGAAAGCGGCCTGACGGCGTTCTTCACCCGCTCTTCCGCGGCGAATATCCCCGTGAACATGGCGATGTGCGAAAAGCTCGGCTTGGACAAGGACTTCTACTCCGTCTCTATCCCCCTCGGCGCGACGATCAACATGGACGGCGCGGCCATCACCATCACCATCATGACGCTGGCCGCGGCCAATACGCTGGGTATGCAGGTCTCGCTGCCCGCGGCGATTTTGCTCTCGATCATGTCGGCCCTCGGCGCGTGCGGCGCTTCCGGCGTGGCGGGCGGCTCGCTGCTGCTCATCCCGATGGCGTGCTCGCTGTTCGGCATCTCGAACGACATCGCGATGCAGGTCGTCGGCGTCGGCTTCATCATCGGCGTCATTCAGGACTCTGTCGAGACCGCGCTCAACTCTGCGGGCGACGTCGAGTTCGCCGCGACGGCCGAGTATCACCAGTGGCTCAAGCAGGGCAAGCCCCTGCCGGAATTCCTCGGCGGCAAGAAGAAGTAAAGCGTCAGAATGTGAAAACAAATAAAAGTGCGCCGGCTCAACGAGCCGGCGCACTTTTTGTGCGGTGATGCCGAACGATCGACGGGAGGGACAACTTCGTTTTTACTTTCGAACTACCCCATGCTATAATAAACAAACTTTGACCAATTTTGCATATTTATGACAGGTATCGAAAGCTGCCGCAAAGGAGACAAGCGCATGAAGCAAGCAGAGCATCCGCCCGTGACCGCAGGGGCGAACAGTGCGGCAGAATACAGCCTTGCGCTCATCGACCAGCTTGCGCGCATCGACCGCACGTGCAGCAAAGAGGAGATGGACGAGCTGGTTTGCCGCCTGCTGAGCCTGATCGGCGAGGCCATGCTGTCCGGCCGCGTGTTCCTCTTCGAGCGGCTGGAGGGGACGGCGGAGGCCTATTGCAACACCTTTGAGTGGTGCGCGAACGGCGTCGCGCCGCAGATCGACAACCTGACGGAGATCGTTCCCGCGGATATGCCGTACTGGCTGGAGGTCTTCGGCCGCGGCGAGACGATCGTCATTCCCAATATTGAAGACGTGAAAACGCAGATGCCGAGCGAGTACGAGATCCTGAAGACGCAGAGCGTCCACTCCGAGATCGCGGTGCCGGTCTTCTATCGCGGCAATCTGAGCGGCTTTTTCGGCCTTGACAATCCGCAGCGGGCGATGACGGCCGGCAGCTCCGATTGCTTGCCTTTGTCGGCGGGCATCTCGGCAGCGCGCGGGAGAACCTGCGCATGCTGACGCTGCTGGAAGAAAAGCAGAAGTCGCTCGAGCAGAATTTGCAGGCCGTGAAGCTTGAGCAGCAGATGCTCAAGGTGCTCTGCAAGGACAGCACGTCCGTTTATCGTGTGGACCTGATGAACGACCGGGCCGAGATCGTCAAGATCGAGGAGCACTCCAACTCCGCGGGCGACCTGCTCCCGCATGGGCAAGAGCTGTTTTCCTATGCCGAGGCGGTCGAGCATTACTATCACAAGTGCGTCCTTAAGGAGAGCGCACCGGACTTCCTGCAATTTTTGGACGCAGAAAATCTGATGCGCGAGCTCAGGACCAAGGACCGCGTCAGCCGCCGATACCAGAGTGTGCCGAACGCCATCGGGAACATCTATTTCGAGGTGCGCGCCAATAGGGTGCAGCAGACGGAAACGAGCTTTCAAATCCTGCTGGACTTCCGCAGCGTGGATGAGATCGTGAGGGAGGAGCGCGAGCACCAGCACGCGCTGGAAACGGTGCTCACGGAGAGCCGGATGAGCTACGAGGTCATCTCGGCCATCAGCAAGATCTATTATACGATCTACCGTATCGATCTGCGCACGGGTTATTATGAAGAGGCTGCAAGCGAGCGGCAGATGCACCGTCTGACCGGACACAGCGGCAGAGCGAGCGTCCACATGAGTGAAATGAGCAAGCAGAGCATCGTTGCCGGAGTATCTGCCCTATGTTGAACCGTTTTTTGACCTTTCGATGCTCGCGGAGAGACTGCGGCACGCCGCGCGAACGAGGCAAAGTCCGAGTTCCTCTCGCGCATGTCGCACGATATCCGCACGCCGATGAATGTCATCATGGGCTTTACGAACATCGCCCTACAGCACGCGGACGATTCGGATAAGATGAAAGAGTGCCTGGAAAAGATCCGTGTCAGCGGCAGCAACTTGCAGGAGCTCATCGACGATGTGCTGGACATCTCGCGCATCGAGAGTGGGGAGTTCAAAATCGTCTCGCAGCTGGTGAAGCTGCCGGAGCTGTTTGACTTCTACTGCCAGGCCATCGCGGGCATGGCGGAGGCGAAAAACATCCGCTTTTCGGGGAAGCTGCACGACATTTCCCACAATGTGCTGCTCTCCGACCAGATCCGCCTCGGGCAGATCTATATGAACCTGCTCTCAAACGCCGTCAAGTATATGCCGGAAAACGGCGATGTGAAGTTAGAGGTCTACGAGGAAAAGCTTGCCGAGAGCGGCAAGGTCCGCCTTGCCTCGGTCGTGAGCGACACGGGCATCGGCATGACGCCGGAGTTCATGGAACAGATGTATTCGGCCTTTTCCCGCGCGGTCGACACGCGCGTCAACAAGGTGCGCGGCAGCGGCCTCGGCCTTGCCATTGTGAAAAAGATCGTCGACCTGATGGGCGGTGCGATCGGGGCTGAGAGCAAGGTCGGCAAGGGCACGACATTCCGCGTGACGCTCGACCTGCCCGCCGCGGCGGACGACGCCGAGACCGAAGAGCACACCGAGACGGCTATCACGCTGCCGGAAAAGCCGCTCACCGTGCTCGTGGCCGAGGACAACGACCTAAACTACGAGATCACCGCCGAGCAACTGCGCGGCTACAGGGTGCACTGTGTGCGCGCTGTGAACGGGCAGGACTGCTTACAGCGGATCGAGCAGGCCGCGCCAGACGAGTTCGATGCGATCCTGATGGACATGCAGATGCCGGTGATGAACGGCCTGGAGGCGACTGCCGCCATCCGAAAGCTCGACAGCGAGACGGCGAAGAACATTCCCATCATCGCCCTCATAGCCAACGCCTACCATGAGGACATTCAAAAATGCCTCGCCGCGGGCATGAACGCCCACCTCTCCAAGCCCATCAACATCGACCGCGCGGTGCGCACGATCATCGAATGCGCCCGCACGGCGAAAGGGAACGGATAAAAAGAAAAAGGCTCACGAAAGCAATGCTTTCGTGAGCCTTTTTGCGATATTTACTGCTTGTCGCCGCCAAATATCGAAATTTGACTCTCATCGCTCTGGCTGTGCATCTCGGCGATGACGGCAAGACTTCTTCGCTCGCGCCGCCGGGTTCGACCTGCGGCATCGCGAGGAAGAAGCCCTGCAGAAGGTCGACGCCGAGCGACAGCACGGTGCGTACCTCGTCCGCGGTCTCAAGGCCCTCGGCCACGACCTTCATGCCGCGCTGGTGCGCGTAGGACACGGTGTTCGACACGATCTGGCGCTTGTTGGCGTCGGTGTCGATGCTGCGGATGATGGAAAGGTCGATCTTGATGTAGTTGGGCGAGAGCTCGAGAAGGCTGCGCTCGTTGCTGTAGCCGCTGCCGTAGTCGTCGAGCGCGAACGCACCAGAGCTGCCACGGATCGTCTGCTTGATGCGCAGCGCCTTGGGGTCGAGGCACTCTTCCTCCGTGATCTCAATGACGATGCGCGGCAGGATCGAGGCGTAGCGCGCGGAGTATTCCGAAAGCTCATCGGGCGTTAGATACTGGCTTGCAATCGAATTGACAAACAGCAGCGCGCTGGGTACGACCTTACCGGCGTTTTCAAGCGCCTGATATGCACTTGACGCACAGAAGAACGTGATGCGCTCGACCTCGTGCAGGCAGTTTTCCTCGCGCGCGAGGCGCAGCACGTCAGCAGGGGAGTGCAGCGTGGGAAGATCCACGCGCATGAGCGCTTCATAGGCGAAGACGCTGCCGTCTTTTGCGTCGATAATCGGCTGGAAGTGATAGGAGATGAGCTCTTCGTTGATGAGACGGCGGAACTCCTCATGGCAGCGTCTTTCCTGCAGGCTGGTGCGGTAGACCTCAGGGTCGAATTCCAGCAGCTCGCCCTTGCGCGAGTGCTTGACCTGATACATGGCAAAGTCCGCGTATTTGCGCAGTGTGATGAGATTTGTGCTGCTCTCGGGATACCACGCGATACCGCCGGAGACGCTCACGCGCAGCTCACGTCCGCTGGGAAGCTGGACGACAGAATGCTCAAGGGCGGCTTTCAGCGCGCGGATGTCGGCGCGCAGCGTATCCTGATCGTTGTAGCCGTAGAAGAGTGCATTGAACTCATCGCTGCTGATGCGCGCGCAGACGGTACGCGCGGGAGCGTTCTTGGCAAAGCATTCGCCTGTGCGGCGGATGTACTCGTCGCCCCAGTCGTGGCCGAATGTGTCGTTTATCTGCTTGAGGTTGTCGAGGTCGAACAACAAAAGCGCCGCGTGGCCGAGTTTTTCGGGTGAGCAGAAGAACTCGGCGCAGATGCGGTGGAAGGCACGGCGGTTGTAGAGGTCTGTGAGCGTGTCATAGTCGCACTCGTGCTCAATGCGCAGCTTTTCAAGCGTGTTGGCGGTCGCATCCTCGGCAAGGCCGACCTGCGTGCCGTCCTCGTGCGTCGTCTCGATGCGAAGGTAGCGCTCTTTGCCGCTTGGCAGACGGATGTGGTAGAGCATCGCGCCGTCGGGCGCGAGGGAGTGGGGGCACGAGCGCTCAAAGCGCTGCAAAAGCTCGCGGAAACTCTGCGCTGTTAAGTCGTCTGCGTCAACGCCGGGCATGCCGAGAAGGTCGAAGAAATTGTCGGTGACATAGATGCTGTCGGGAGCGGAGCGCAGCTCATAGCCGCCGAGCTCCACGCTTGCCATGTCCATGATGCGCAGAAACTTGGTCGAAGTATCGAGTACCTCGCGTCCGAGCTGCGTGAACGCGGAGGAGAACCGGTCGAGCTCGATGATGCCGGTGGCGGAGAGCATGGGGATGGAGCTGCGGCTTTCACGCGCGTGCGCGACCTCGTCGGAAAGGCGCGAAATCGGGCGCGAGAGCTTGCGCGCCAGCACAAGGCTGCTGAAAAGTCCCGCAGTGAGCACGACGAGGACCGCGATGATCAAAAACCGCAGCACATAGCCTGAAAAGGCGTAAAGCGCCGATACCGGCACCGAGCCGATAAGCAGCATCTGCTCATTGGAAAACGGCGCGTTGCGGTTGTAGAGCGTCAGCGGCGCCACGGCGGCGTGACAAAGGCCGAGGGGGGGAGTCACTCTGGTAGCCGCCGCGCTTTGACGGCTTGAGCAGCAGCGTCTGGTCATAGGATTGCTGCGGCGCATTTGCAGCGGGGGAGGCGGAGATGACGCTGACGGTAAGGTCGTCTTTTCCGATGGCGGAATTCGATGCGACGCCGAGAAGATAGGTGCCCGAGCTGTCGTTCTGCAGCTCGGTGCCCGGCAGCAGGGCTTGCAGGTAGCTTTCAAGAATTTCGACGCCGAGCACGCCGTAGACCGTGCCGTCATCTAAAATAAGCGGGATGGTGTAGGCGATGGCGGAGTGATCGTCGCCGGAGAGCGTGTAGGGCGAGGACGTCCAGTGGCCGTAGTCCGCGGCGTCCAGTTCGCCGTTTCCGTGGTAGGCTGCCTGAAAGACGGGATAGAGAAAGCCACTGCTGCCGTTGGCCCCATAGTTGATCGAGGGCGTCCAGCTCGTGTCGGTCGCAATGTAGAGTGACTGTACGACCTGTGCGGGTGCGCGCACGAGCATAAGATCAGAATTGCGCTGCGAGGGGGAGGAATTCGGGTCAAGGTCGCGCAGGTAAAGGCAGGGCAGCGGCTCGCCCTTTTTGCGTGTGTCGAGATCGTGCGTGTTGAGCACGACAAAAATGCCAGTGACGGGGCGATGGCGCATCGAGGAGATCAGGCTGTCGCCGATCGAGAGCAGCAGGGGGGATGCGGCGTCGCTGCCGCTGTCGAGCGTGTCGAGGCTGATCTCGCCGTCGTCGAGCATGGCCTGCGTCACGGCGTTGATCTTGCCCGCAAGCGACGAGAGGTCCTGCGCGTCGAGCATCTGGCCTTGCAGATAGTTTTGGCGGTTTTCCGTCTGTATCTGCAAGATGTCGACAGCATTCTGCTCAAGGTTCGTGTTGATGCGGCAGAGATAGAGAATGCCGACAAGCAGCGCGATCTCGATGAACAGGATCCAGAGCATGGAGCGCAGGATCGTATGGAAGATGGTGACATGCGGCACATGATCCGATGGTTTGCGAAAGAACATAAAACGGCCCCTTTTTTGTCATTGAACAGTCACTCAGCCCTGAAAGGCCTCAAGCGATGCAAGCGTATCCTGATACCAGGCTTCAAAGCATTCGTCGGAAAGGAACTGCGCCGAGGCCTCTTCAAAGCTCTGTCCCTGCGCCATTGCCTCTTTGACCGCGGCGCGGTCAGCGCTTGCCTTATCGCTCATGGAATATTCAAGAATGGCGCGGGCGTTCGTGCCGCCGGAGAAGGCGCGGGGCGTGTAGAGATGGTTTTCGTTGACCGTGTCGACTGCGGCGGAGAGGACTTCGTCCATCTCATCGCTGAGGGCAAGACCGCTTATGCGGATCGCGTCGATGGAGTTGCCCTCGTGCGTGACGGGGAGGTAGCCTGAGTCGACAGAGAACGTGATGTTGTGCTCGGGTGAGGTGAACCATTTGAGGAACACGAGGCTTGCCTGAATCTCGGCATCGCTCGCCTTCGTCACGACCATGCCCGCGCCCTGCTGCACGGCGTAGTCCTCGCCGTTCGCGAACTTCGGGCTTTCAAGCGCCTTGCGCGTGATGTCGTGGCTGTCCATGTCGTCGGCGATGACCTGCGTGGGGAAGAACGTTGCGCTCGAAGACGAGCCGACGTAGGCGATGATATTGCCGGTCTTCACATCATCGCTGCGGAAGCGGCCGCTTGCGGAAAAGTAGCCCTTGATGAAGGGTACATAGTAGTTATCCCAGAGGGTGCGCACGGCGTCGTGGTCAAAGTTCAGCGTCATGCTGCCGTCCTGCGCGTCGAAGATCGTGCAGCCGAGCTGCTTGGCGCCGATGAGCATGTAGTTCGCCATCGCGTCGCGGCCGAAGAACGCGCGTCCATCGTTCGGGATGTCGGGCGTCTGCGCGTCGGTCCACTCGTAGTAGCGTTCGGCGACGGAGACGAGGCCTTCAATCGTGGCCAAGTCGTCATAGGTTGCGCCTGTGGCGGCGGCGAACAGCTCCCAGTCCGTTTCATTGAGAAACAGCAGCTCCGCCGACTTGGCGACGGGGAAGATCTTGATACTGCCCGAGCCGGAGAAGTCGCCTTCGCTCAGATAGTCCTCAATAAAGGCGGCGCGGTCCTCTTCGCTTAGATAATCGCTCAGATCGGCAATTTGACCCATCTCATCGAGCGCGTAGGCAGTGTCGGCGTAGGCGGAGAAGATGTTGGGCATCGCCTCGGCACCGACCTTGCCCTCGGCAGAAGCGAGCACGTTGTTCTCAAGATCGGTCACGCTGCCGTGGCTGGAGCTCTCAACCGTGATGCCCTGTTCCTTGCCGACGGTCGAGTTGAACTCGTCGACGAGCGCGTTGAACGCTTCGAGCTGTTCACCGTTGTAGTACGTCCAGATCGTGATATTGACAGGGTTCGCCGGGGAAAATCCGGGGTCTGCCTTGCTGCTGCAGCCTGCGAGCAGCATCATCGCCGCCGCTGCGGCGAGCACGCGAGGGAGAAATTTGTTGTGTGCCATGATGCTTCCTTTCTATTTTGCGCGCCGTTCCGAGATGTGCAGACGAGCTGGCGCAGCAGAATGTCGGTGATGGCGCGCACATGCAGAATGTGCGTGCCGGATTCGAAGTTGCGCGACTCGACGACGTGGCTCAGAATGTTGATGATGGCGCTGTTCGTCTTCTCGTGCTCGTAAACCTGCTCTTCGGCCAGGTGGACAAGGTGCTTCTGGCGCGCGTAGAGCGTGAGTGCGTTGCTCACGCGCCGCTGCGTGACCGTCAGGTTGAACGGGCGGCGGATGTAATCCGTTACGCCGAGCTCGTAGGCCTTCTGGATGAACGACTCGTCATCCTCAGACGAGGTGATGATGACGGGGATCTCCTGCAGCCAGTTGCGCTGCTTCATCACCTCGAGCACGCCGAAGCCGTCGAGGCGGGGCATGTTGATGTCGAGCAGCAGCTCGAGCGCCTGCATGCCGTCGTCGGCATAGAGGTATTCGTAGCGGCCGCCGAGGATTTCGGAAAGGATCTGCTGGTTCATTTTCGAATCGTCCGCGATCAGGATTTTGGCTTCGACCATAGTGTAGACCTCATACGCATTTTAGGGCGCGCTCTTTTGTAGAAATGCCGCCGCGGGGCGAGCGGACAAGAAAATAGGCACCGGAAAAGCCAGTGCCAAACAAAAACTGTTTATGCATGTTTTTTAGAAACATTTGATACTTAATGTAAACTTAGCACAGAACCACGGAACATTCAAGGGATATTTTCCCGATTTTTCCTGCTGTTTTGCCAGAAATGATTGAAAAAAGAGCGGAAAGGGCGAAGCGTTTCCGCAAAAAACGGGAGAGCCGTCAGCGGACGGTAAAAATGCACGATAAATTTGAGGAAAAAAGAAATATGGATTGTAAAATATGTGCGAAATGGGGAGAAATACTGAACATTATTGACAATTTTTAGAAAAAAGTTTATAGCAATAGCGCATTTTTCCTGATATACAACTTCTTAACATACATCGGCAGATAGCAGATGGAGGTGGATGAATATGGCGTACATGCGTTTGGGCGATCTTCTGGTCTCGTCGGGCGTCATCACGAACGAGCAGCTGGAAAAAGCGCTTGAAATGCAGAAGGAGACAAAGGAGCGCCTGGGCGATGTGCTCATCCGCGCCGACTTTATCACGGAGCAGCCTCATTGAACGCGCGTTTTCCGAGCGCGCGAGCGATATCCACTTGGAGCCGCAGGACGGCGAAATGGTTGTGCGTATGCGTATCGACGGTCTTTTGCGCCGCGTGCTTACGGTCCCATCCGAATTGCAGAGCACCGTCATCTCGCGCCTCAAGATCATGGGCGGCATGAACATTGCCGAGCATATCGCCGCATCTTTGACATTGCGCGGCTGGTCGCCCCGACGATCTGTGTGGAGCTGACGAAAACGGATGAGGGCTGCACGCTTAAAAAGAGCGAGCACTGCTACGCGGTGTGGAAAAAGAAGCGCCGCTGCGAAAACTGCATTTCGCAGGAGGTGCTGCGCACGCACAAGCCACAGACGAAGATCGAAACGCGAGCGAGCGATATCTATTATGTGCTCGCGTCGTTCATCGAGGTGGACGGCAGGCCGTATTCGCTCGAGCTGGTCAAGCGCACCAAGAGCGACGACATGTTCGAGCGCGAAAATGTGCTCAACCAGCTGCTCGTGCGCGACCGGCAGGTGTATATGGACTCGGTCACCAAGGTCTACAACCGCCGCTATTACGACGAGCGGCTCAAGAATCTGGAGGGCTGGTTCTCGTTCGCCATGATCGACATGGACAACTTCAAGCACATCAACGACCGCTTCGGCCATCAGGCGGGCGACGCGGCGCTCTATCGCGCGGCGCAGGCCATCAAATCGCAGATCCGCAGCGACGACGAGCTCGTGCGCTACGGGGCGATGAATTCTTCCTGCTGTTCCGCGACCTGCCGCAGCAGATCTTGGAGAAGAAATTGCAGTCCATCCGCGCCGCGCTTGACGAGATCGTCATCGAGGAGTATCCTGAACCGTACATCAGCGCGAGCATCGGCGGCGCGTTCGCGGCGGGACGCATCTTAAGAACGATCCGCAGGGCGGACCTTGCGATGTATCAGGCCAAACTGAAAAAGGATTGCGTAGCAATTTATCGAGAGGCGAAAGAACGTGAAACTTGACGAATTTTTCCGCTGCGTCGGCGGCGGCTACGGCGAAGCCAAGGCGCGTTTTCAGAACGACGAGCGCATCGTGCGCTTCCTTAATATGTTCCCGGGCGATGACAGCATGCAAAACCTGACGAATGCGATGAACACGGGCGACACGACTACGGCGTTTCGCGCGGTGCACACGCTCAAGGGCGTGGCGCTGAACCTTGGCCTCGGCTCGCTCGCCCACGCCAGCTCTCAGATGACGGAAGCGCTGCGCGCGGTCAGGATTCGATGTCTGAAAGCGTACAGCCACTCTATGTGGCGGTGCAGAAGGAGCACACTGCCGTGTGCAGCGCGCTCGAGCAGCTCGAAAAGTAATTGAGAATAAAAAAAGTCGAAACCTTTGGCTTAACAGTGATAAGGAACTAATTTACTTATCAACTGTTAGCTGACGGTTTCCGGGGTGCATACGGACAAATCCCGTCTGATTTCTAACAGGAAGTCAGACGGGATTTTCGCTTTATATTACGAATTATGGAGGACATACCATGAAAACCTTAATATCTTGTGCCTACAATATGGATAATTGCTGTGTGGAAGTGAAATTCAGCGACGGCAGTATGATTGCGATTGACACTATCGTCGTTGAGAACGAGATTGCTGACAATATGTATCAGCGGTCAGAGCTGGATTATTTGATCTACAACGCTCCTTTGGAGTATGCAGACCTTATCTTGAACGGCGATCCCGAAACCTATTTGAAAACTGTAACAGAATACAAGCCTTGGGATAGCTGACAACACGCTGCCCGCAGGAGAAAATCCTGCGGGCGTTTTTCTGTTTATATTATTTCCCTCCGTTGGATCTCAATTTAGGAAAGAAGATGACAATCTTGAAGCTCTTTCCCCACTGGGAAGCTGCTTCCAGATGAAGATTTAGATCGTCGGCCATCTTCTTAACCAGGTAAAGTCCCCATACCGGTAGCCTTCTTTCTGCTGTCAGTAGAATCCCCGGTAAAGCCCCTTTTGAAAAAATGTACGGCAGATTATATTTTTTACGCCAATGCCGTTATCTTCAACAGAAAGGATATCTGCAGTCTCCGAATGTATCACGGAAATTGTAAGCATGGGACTATCGCTGCTATATTTGATGGCATTGCTAACGATTTGTCCCAACATAAACTGAAGTCCTCTACGGTCTGTATAGACTGTTTCAGATTGCAGTTTGTTGAGAATGACAAAATGCTTCTCTTCAAGAAGTGGGGCATAGTCCTCCAGAACTTCACCCAAGCAGTCATTCAAATTGACATCCTCAAATCGGTAATCCTTTGTACTGCTCTTCAACCGGGCATAGTACAGCATCTGCGTGACATCCTCCTGAAGCTGACTGCGGACATAATCCAGCTTTGCTTGCAGGGAAGGAGAGATTTCATCGTTCCGGTTATCCAAGAGCATGGTCAGCAACGATAGGGGCGTTTTCGCTTCATGTGCCCAGCCCTCCACGTATTCTTCATAGTCCCGTAGGGCATCCGCCATATTGTTACTCTCGTTTTTGTATTCCCGTAAAACCGAAGCCAAAAATCGGACAGATTCTCCTTCTTTCTGACTAATGGCACTGAGCAGCCGTTCTTCATTGCAGATGGTAGGATCACTGAGGAAATCTCGGAACAGTTCCATGTGGGTGTTCTCCCTCTTGTTTAGTACAAACAGAATCGCTGAAAACAAAAGGATGCTCGTCAGAACTACTAACCCGATCAAGGTTTGAAATACCTGAATGTCAGAAATCCAAAGAATGACAGCGCAAAAGCAATCCACGCCCAGCAGCAACAGAAGCCAGGGGTAGTACCGTTCTATCATGTGCCAAAGCTGCTTCATAGAGACACCTCCGCTTCCAAACGGTAGCCCATTCCTCGAACTGCAACGATTCGCTGCTTCATTTCAAGGGCGGACATCGTTTTTTCAGCCGGGTTAGGTTAACCTGCAAGGCATTTTTCATCTATGTATTCCGTGGTTCCCCATAGTGCCATGCAAAGCTGCTCCGTCGTGACCAGAGCATCGCCGCCGGACAAAAGAGCGACCAACAGTTTTCCCTGATTTTTTGGAAGCACCACAGAGGTATTATGAATATAAAGCGTGTAGGTCTGCTGGTCTAACAGGAAATCTGGTCCCTCTATGAGATTGGTACGGCCTTCATACCTTTTGAGAATATTGGATACCCTGGCAAGAAGTCGATCTTTTCTGCACGGCTTCGTCAAATATTCATCGGCACCCAACTGGAACGCTTGCAGTTCATCCTTTACCTGATCTCTGGAAGTCAGCACCAGGACGGGGATAGCAGTTTTATTCTTTAGCTCCTGGCAGATTTGAAAGCCACTGATCTCCGGCAAGTTCAGGTCTAAGATCACAAGGTCAGGGCGGAGGGCTGCCAAGAGCCGAGCGGCATCTTCAAACTCGGTAATTGCCTCCACAAGATAGCCGTCCTTTTGGAGCATATCGCAGAGTTCTTCCCGCATATAGACTTCATCTTCCACAACAGCAATTCTTTTCATGACAGCACCTCCTTCCAAATTATTCTTCTCTCTGCGGCTGCATCAGTGTCAGCAAATACCGATCACTGGAGCGCTTGACCACTCTCATATAAATATATTCTATCACGCAAAGTAGTAAAATCATAGCAGCAGATACAAGCAGCATTTCAGACACTGTCCCACGGGTTCGGGACGAGAGTATCCCTGTAAATAACGCCCTGACTCCAAACAGACTGCTGACAGCCGCAACCAATACAGGAAGTCCCATAAACCAGGTAATTTGCTTTCCAGCAGACTGGCAAAGGGTTTCGTAAGTAGCTCCCAGGCGGATCAGGGTCTGGTATCTGCGCCCGGTTTTCTGCTGACTCATCAGGAACTGAACACCCACGATGGTGTTGGCAACTACCAGGAAAACAATCGCAAGATAGAGGGTAATATAACCTGGATGCTATGGTGTAGAAAAGCTGACGACCTATATTCTGAAGATAGCTTTTCATATTCAATGCCAGTTTCGTCCAGCTTCTCGTTCAAATCCAAATATGCAGTCATAAGGCTATTTCCATCCAGAGCCTGCTCACTGAGCACCGCATTGACATAGGTATCATACATTCCCTGGCTATAATATAGGAATGCTTCATCCGGAAGAATCAATGCAAAGGACAAGGTTATAGAACGGTCCGTGACCAAATTCACAGACTGAACCTCTCCTGTAAGATGAATCGGACTACCATCCAGTTCCACCTTGGGCTGTCCGGCCAATACTTGGTTCAGCATTGTGGTACGACTTACCGTAGTAAACTCTGTATCAATATAGACAGCGGCCTCCTTTTTCGCCTAATTGGAGAGCCGGTTTGCCGGACAATTCCAACTAACGATTATAGTCCGATAAACAAATCAAATATGGGTATGTGGCATAACCAAGATTGTTCAGAAGGACATCCCGGTCTTCCGACTGGGGCAGGCTCCGAAGAGAGTCCATAACAGCGTCCATGCTGTAGGCATTATCATAATCTTCTGTGGTGCGAATACGCCCAACCCTCATTTCAAAAAGCTCTGAAAATTGATTTTCCAAACCGTTTTCTTTCAGGGCTGCCTTTATATTCGGAAGAACCTGCGATGAATCTTCTGCAGTATGATCTTCAAAAGTATAGTCGATTACATGGCCAGAAGACAGGTTATTCGTTCCTGCAATTCCTACGCCCGCACCAAAACAACACAGCGCCGCCAGAATCAGCAGGGAGCTGATGGCCATGGAGTTTGACTGATGAATGACATTCTCCTGAATCTGCCGGAAGGTAAATACATGAAGCTGCTTATTTCCTTTTCCTTTCTTAACAATCAAAGCAATCAGTGCACGCATCCCATAGAAAAGCAGCATCGTACCAACTATGCCCAACAGCAAAGTCAGTCCCATCATACTTACCTTTGTCCATGCAATTCCCTGAATCGCCATGTAGTAAGCCACTGCCAACATCACACTTCCGCATATAGCAGCCAGTCCATAGATAACAGATGGCATTTGCTTTTTGGGGCGGTTCGTTGGCTGGGATAGCAAAGTACCGATCTCCTGGCGGCTGATTCGTCCACTCAAAATCAGAAGTGCCGTCAGCCTAATTGCCAGAAATCCTGCCAGCGTCCATTCAATCGCAGACCAGGATAAAGAAAACTGATGACCGATGATCCCCATGCCTACCAGCTTGGCGGTGACAAGACTGACAATTTCTGAAAGCACCACAGCCACAGGTAAGCCTATGAGCATGGCAAGAATACTGGTCAGGAAATCTTCCGCCAGAAGCATACCAAACAGTTTACTTCTACGCATCCCCAACATTAGATAAACACCAAACTCATGCCGTCTGCGCTCGAACTGATACTTGCAGGCAAAATAGATCAAAAAGAACAGAATACCGAGGGTCATTCCGTAAAACGCAGGAATCAGAAGCAGGAGTTTGTCAACTGCGTCACTCTCCATTTTCTGCAAAAAGAGCATCACATCTTGAGTGGAGATGGAAAGAATCATGTAAAAGGCAACAATAGAAATCACCAGGGAGCTGAAAAACAGACCGTTTTCCTTTCGGCTGCGGTGGCTGTTCCGAAGAATGAGATTAGAGAACATTTGCGCTGCCCCCTCCCAGTTGCGCCATCACCTTCAGGATGCGCCCGTAGAACTCCTGCTGGCTTTCGTCTCCACGCCGAAGCTCATGAAAGATCACGCCGTCCTGGATGAACAGAATGCGCTTGCAAAAGCTGGCGGCATTGGAATCATGGGTTACCATCAGGATCGTAGCTTGTTCGTCACGATTCAGGCCGGACAGCTTCTCCATAAGACTTCTTGCGTTCTTAGAATCCAGCGCACCCGTCGGTTCATCGGCAAGAATCATTTGGGGATGTAAGATCAGAGCCCTTGCTGCCGCAACACGCTGACGCTGGCCGCCGGGACATCTTGGACGGAAACTTATCCAGAACATCAGTGATTTCCAGATAGTCAGCCAACTGCTTCAGCCGCTGGCTGCTTTCTGCTTCGGATACCCCATGCAAGGAAGTCGGGAGCAGGATGTTTTCCCTGCCAGTCAGGTTGTCCAGCAATTCAAAGTTCTGGAATAGATAACCAACTTTTTTGCCACGGTACTCTGCAAGAGCCTTTCCCCTTGAGGGATTGCAGAGTATCGCCCTCCACCTGAATGCTTCCACCGGTGGGCTGAATCACAGTTGCAATACAGTTGAGAAGCGTGGATTTACCGGAACCACTGCTTCCCATAATGCCGAGAAACTCTCCCGGCATCACCTGGAGGGTGATCCCATTCAGTGCATTTGTTTGACTTGGCACATTGCCATAGATTTTTGTTAAATTTTCAATATTCAAAATGGGTTTCATGTGAATACCTCCTATCATTTGTAATAAAATGATAGCATGGGAACACAGCAAATACCACTTACAGTTGTTGTAAGGATTCAGGATATAAGTGGCGGCTCAAGGGGGACGAGCATATATTTTTTAAGAGCATCAGGCGACAATGATAAAATATACCGGATCGCCTCATTGGCAAACCAGTTCGTTTTAATTGTATCCCAATCAGCAAGCCGAATGATTTCTGCTGTGCCGTTCTCAAAATCAACTGACATTTCGCCCCATTCGCCGTCGCAGTCTGCCTGGTATTCGTAGATTGCGGCGGTGATTTTCTTTTGCGCTTGGTTTTGGATTTCTGTTTCAGCCGGACTGCATGGATAGCACCCTCGGCAACCAAAAACTCCGTCAGCTTGTCCACTGCTTTCCGGTAGGCTCGCTCTGCACCGCTGGCTGTGCTGCCCTCAAACATAACCGCCAGTTCTTCAAAGGTGGGGCGGTTCTTCCATGAGCCGACACGCCCACAGGTCATACAGATCGCCAGCCGCTTTTCAAGCAAGGTTTGCTCCCGGTAATTCAGTTTCTCAAATGCCCGCTGCACCTTTTCAGCCTGTATGCCGTTCCAGAGGATGTCGGTATAGTTCCATGTATCATCAAGGGCAACATCTTCACCTGTTTCCTCGCCATCCTCGTCCGTTACATAGAATGGCTGCTGATTGCGGATGCCACGGACTACTTTCAGGTATCCTTCCGCAAGGGCAAGGTCGCAGTTGTATTTCTTTGCAAATTCACTGACCGCATCCTTGGTGTTATGGTACAGCCACGCCATTGACCGCACCATTTTGTAATTGGTCAGAGAGGATACCGACCATTTTTCTTCGCCCATGCGGAAACGGAGCATAGCATCCCGAATGAACGGAAAAATGTATGTTGCATACTCCGCACCTTTGGCAGGAGCATAGTCCATCAGCTTTTGGAGCATTTGCTCCCGGCAGGACAGTTTTATATCCAGAAAACGGTCTGTGTCGTATCGATTGCCGCCATCCACACCGAGAAAGGTTTTGATGCGCTTGTTAAGTTGCAGCTCGTAGTGGTGGAGAAAGAATGAGAAATATTTCAAGTCTTTTTCCCGTAGGGCAGACAGGATATATTCGTTCGGATTGTCTACT
>VOFK01002970.1_pt1 | contig 91396 bp, 101 predicted proteins | sample 5384121 | NCBI WGS metagenome assembly VOFK01 (sample SAMN12384730, study PRJNA508395) | human gut metagenome | isolation source: healthy gut J | host: Homo sapiens
TGACTGCTTACGCGTGGAACTCATTCAATATGTTCTATTATTTTGCCGGATTCAACGGGTACTTGCTATTGGGACACTATCTGCGCAACCACGACTGGTCATGGAGTAAGACACTGTCAGTCTGTATCCCCATGTTTCTGGCAGGTTACATGGTCACATTCTTCGGTTTCCGCCACATGACCGCATTACCACAATGCACTGATGAAATGTTAGAACTGTTCTTCACCTATAATTCTTTGAATGTGATTATGATGACTATCCCCTTCTTCCTCATAGCCAAGAAAGTAAAAGTACGCTCAGAACTGATCCAGCGTATGCTGGCAAACTTGACCGTATGTGGTTTTGGCATCTATATGATACATTATTTTTTCACAGGTCCGGGTGTAGTCCTGATGCGCAATATCGGTGTTCCCGTGCCTTTACAAATTCCCGCTGCCGCAATCGTGGCGTTTGGCGTATCGTGGCTGCTTGTGGTATTCATTCGTAAAATAAGCGGCAAGAATGCTAAATACATTGTAGGATAATAAAAACAGGACATACAAATATCGTTATATAAGAATAGCCGGAACTACTTTTTCCAAGTGATTCCGGCTATTCTTATAATGCTTCATCCACTAGAAATCAAGTCAGTTATTTAAGATGTAATTTAAAGAATATACCTCCGCTAAAAAATTTACCGTTATTCAGTTCAGCAATAAGATTGATATGGTCTTTCCATATTGAATAAGTTCCACCCACATTCACAGTATAAGTTGCTGTATGCAGATCTTCCGCATGTCCGGGACACACTTCCGCCATCAGATTAAATCCATTCAGAGCTTTCTGCCAGAAACCTTCGCCCTTCATGCCAAAATGAAAGTTTACCCCTGCAGCAGGACGGCTATAATGCACATCACTCATAGCTTTACCGATAACCCAAGCTACATGAACCCCCACTGTACCTATTCCACTAAATTCAACATGTTTCGTTGCCGCCAGATAATAACGTGTCAAGTAATTGTGGTTTCCGCTACCACCGCCCCCCCAATCTATGTCTCCACCTCCATTTGAAGAATGGCTTCCCGGATCATTCGCACCAATCACTACCTGAGGCGTCCAAGCCTTCCACCAGCCTTCTTTCCATGCCCTCAACCGGAAATGAAACGATCTGTCCTGATTGGTAAACCTGCCCCAAGTTTGCTGAGGCCAATAAGAAGAACCATGTATCCCCTTTACCAACGTACAAGTATATGCTACTTCCAGCCAAGGAAACAAAGTACAATTTATATAATAGTTATAGGTATAGGGATGATATTCACTTCTCACCCAATATCGGGAAAGTATATTTACATCCAGCATATTTCCTCCCAGCATAACGGTTTTATCTTTCTGCATAACGGCAGTAGGTGCATGAAGTAGTCCTGTAGTACCATAAAAAGCCTGCCCTTTGATAACATTCATTCCTCCAAAGAGTCCCCCCAGAAATATTAGAGTTCTTAATTTCACTATTCTATGAATTTTAATTTATATTTGCAGCATGAAAACAGATGTATTAAAAATACTCGGAAAAATTATTCCTACTGCTATCTTCGTCCTGTTGTTGCCATTCTCCATTATTTACATGGCAATAAGCAAAGTCTGCTCTTTCATCCGAAAATTCTTTCCCCGATAAAGCGTACCGGAAACAAGAATGCAGCTTGCAGATATCTTGTACGTGTATGTTTCTCTTTATACATTCTATAAACGAAACGCAAATTCATCTTATCAACCCAGTTCGGATAATAGTGCATCCTATTCATTGCCGTTTGGTGAACAAAGCCACCACACGTAAAGCCGATGCCTTGGTAACCCATCTTTTTTACCTTAAGCAGAAACTTTTCCTGCATCAAGGCCCCCATACCTACTATCAGAAAATCCGGATTTAATTCGACTATATGAGAAGCTTCCTTATTCATTTCAGCATCCGAAGAGAAATATCCGTTCCTGAACCCTGCAATGCGTAACTCCGGATACTGCTCTTGAAATATCCTCACAGAACACTCCACTTGTTCTTGACCCGAGGCTACGATATAGAGCGTTTTACGGCTTTCCATGAGATAATTCAACAATTCGGGAGCAAGGGAGGTCATATCAAAGCTACGTCTGGTCACTCGCTTTCCGTATACTAATCTTATGGCAGAAACCAGTAAAGAGCCATCGGCAAAAATACCATCGAATTGTTCAAATAAAGATTTGTTTTCTAAAGCTATGAGATAAGATACGGGGTTGAGAAAGGTGTAAATTCTGTTTTTCTGAGTAACCAAATGTAAAAAAACAGCAATTTATCTGTTTGTATGATTTTATTAAGCAATAGAGGGAGCATAAATTAAATGATAATTTATTTTTATGGAAGTTTATAATACTTCTTCAAACAGATTATACCACCTTGTAATAACAGAATCAATTGTAAAACATTTCGCCTTACACATGGCTTCCTTTGCCATTTCTTTTCTTAATTTTTCATTCTCGATTAGCAAGCTGATGCAGTCAATTGTTTTTTGACTATTATAAGGTATCGGAGTTATTAAGCCAGACTTTCCATTGTCTATGATGTCATATATAGCTTCATAACTTCCATACACAACTGGGACCACTCCATAACTCATACTTTCAATAACTACTAATCCAAACCCTTCTAAATCAGAAGTCAATAAAAATATAGAAGCTTCCTTATAATGTTGTATGGGAGGAGATACTTGAAAGCCTTTGAAACAAACACGTTGAATATCATATCTTCTAATATATTCTTCCAATGTACTTTTATAAGGGCCTTCTCCCACCAAAACAAGTTCCCAATCAACATATTTTTCATAAAGAACTTTCCAAGCTTCCACTATTCTATTTACTCGTTTATTTTCATAATCCATTCTTCCTACATATAACAGCTGCTTCTTCTTCTGTTTTAACTCCCATTCTTCAAAATACACAGGAATAGTAACAGGATTGCCTATTGCTATAATATTCTCAGTTCTCTTTATATGTGCATAATCACTTAACGGCTTGATAAAATGAGATGAAAGAAGAACATATTTTTCACAATGGCTACAATTATAACGAATGCTAGCTTTTACCAACTCTTCTTTTAGATACATTATAGCATGATATATGTATTTCAAAAAAGGGTTATAAACTGTTTCACATTTATCACGTGCCTTAATAATTAATTTAGACGTATTTGGAGCGCCATGTAATACCGAAATCAATTTACATGATGTTCTTTTTATAGCCACTCTACACAGCAATGTTGACATAAAAGGAAGTCCCCACTGATTAATTATAATATCAATTTTTTCATTTATAATTAATCGATGTAACTTCCTCATATTTTTTATAGAACAAACAGGATAGTCTAATTTGACAAGCTTTACATCTGGTAGTAATTGACAAGCTAGTTCAATATGCGGTTGTTCTATTGAAGCTATGATAACACCATGTCCATCCTTTATAAAACGATTGGCAAGTACAGTTGTCACTACCTCAACACCACCATAATTAGGATAAACACGATAAAAAAACAATATATTCATATTACCATTCTCTTTATTACTGTAATAATGAAGCTAGAAATGCAATTTGTTTGTCCTGCATTTCTTTTAATCCTTCTATGCTGACAAGTCTTTCCCTTACATCAGGAATTTTCGCATTTTCAAACAAGGCTATCCTAGGACTATTGCTAAACAATCTTGCTTTATTTCCAAATGCCAAAGTAGGGATACAAGCATGTACTCTATCAGAATAAACTTCTGAAGCATTCCGGTAAAGGAGTAAATAATCCATTGGATTATCAGATACTATCACTCCATTTTTTACTAACTTACTAACTTGTATAAGGAAAAGGCTTATGATAAGAATAAACAATATTCTTTTCTTTAAAAATATTTTTCAGTTCTTCTTTTATCCTATAATGCTTAGGTTCTTCAATATTCAATACTACATACGGTGTTAAATCAGTATCTATTTGGGGTAAATTAAGTAAATTCACAAAGAACACATTATCTATTCCATTATAACTATTTTTTGTAAAATTTGCATAGTACTTATAGGCAAGGCTATCACGGGTCATTATAGCGTAAGGCTGCAATTTTCTTAAATATTCAGAAACAAATTTGACTTCATATTCTGTATAGAAGTTTCCGCTTGCACCTAAAAAAATAATCTTACTTCCTTGTTCTGCTTTTCTCTTTATTAAATCTCCATAAATCGTAAAAAATGGAACAGTTAATACACATCCCGGAATTATAAAATAATCACATTTAACCATACTGGCCATACTAAAGATATTTTGCGTTTTTACCGTTTTGTATGAACGGTCATGAAGCTTTTTAGCAGCCCTTTGCATGGTATGTACCCATAACCAATTTATTATTGGGTTTTCTTTCAGCATGAACATTTGTCCCATTGTAGCTGCAAAATTAGCATTTGAGCTAACTTTAAATAATTCAGCATTAAGCGGTAATGCTTCATCAAAGCAGCTTCAGCACCCAAATCTATAAATCCGTTACCAATATTATTAAATGTAACAGAAGTCAACAATGCAATTTTCTTTTCTAACATATTAATAGTAAACTAATTTGTATGTAGTTATATTTCTTTCCAATCATGCGGTTTATTCTCTCATCAGTTCCCTAAACAGGTCTAACCATTTTTGCATTACCTTTGGTTTTGAAAAGCATTTTCCCGACATATAAGCCTGCTTACCCATATCTTCTAGTAATACTTTATTTTCTATCAATTTTATACAAGCTTCCGCCAAGGCATTTACATCATTATCCGGCACTAAAAATCCATTCTTACCATTGTCTATGATACTATTTGCTCCAGTAATGTCAAAACTAACACAAGGCAAGCCACAATTCATCGCCTCCACCAATACCAACGGGAAACCTTCATACAAAGATGACATGACAAAAAAAGAAGAATGAGAATATACTTCACCTATACTAGGTGAAACACCTTTCAGATGAACAACTGATGAAAGATGCAAAGCATCAATTTGTCGTTGAAGACTTTCTCGCAGACTTCCTTCACCCCAAATTTCCAATTGCCAGTCCGGACACTTTTGTGCAACTATCACCCAAGCTGCAATCAATCGATTATAACCTTTTACAGATTCTAATCTACCTGCTGATATAGCAACTTTGCTTTTTCTACCATTTCTTTCATGTAGTTGTATATTGCTAAAATTAGGTATTACAAATATATTCGGTAAATTCCACATTTTCTTGTCAGACTCTGTTAATGCAATTACCTTATCGAATTTTGTCAAACAACACTTTCTTAAATATTGAACTAAAAATTTCTTTCCTCGCGATTTAAAAATTTCCTCATCTAATATCTGTTGTCCTTTATAAGAAAAATGAAACTCATGGATCTTCTTTATCCGCCGACAAATAAATGGTAATATCCATATCAATAAAGGAGCATTGGCATTGACAGCAATATCTATCTTATATTTTTTTAATATGTGACGTATAATACTTATATTTTTCCATACTCTATTAATTTTCTTTCCAAAGCCTACCTTCCACTCTATATCAATAGGTAACAGTTGAATGTTCGGGTGCAAAGGATATATAGGTTTTTCCTGTCCATTACCATAATATGCCAAAAAAAGCCGTCCTTCCATATTTTCCGCCAAATAATTCATCTTGTCTGACACTATACGGAATATACCTCCTGCAATGGTAATATTGGGAACAAAATAAATGATATTCATTATTTACTTTTTATCCATGAAATTACTAGTAATAATAATCGCTCTGCCCATTTGAATCTCCAAGCAATAGTTTTAACACTCCACAACTCGGCCAAACATGTATCGTAATCATGATGTATAAATGCATTTTTTGCATGTATATACACAACTAAAATCACATACTTTCTATAATAAGAACTTTCCGATGTAAAGTTAAACCACTCGTAATAAGGAAATTCTCCATTTTTAGAATAATCTGATGTAAGACTATCAGATAACCCTGTTCTATAAAAGACTTTCGGAAGGTTCAAATAGGCTACATCATAATTCAACGCTATTCTAAGCCAAAGGTCCAAATCCTCACCACGCTTAATACCTACTCGAAACATTGGTATCTCCTTTATCACTTCTTTTTTTAAGCACAAGGAGCTAGTCCAGCAAATAGATAATCCATTCATTACGGATTCTTTAAAATAATCATGAACAAGGAAGTGTATGTGTTCGTTAATCAACACATTACGAAGTTTCCGTTTCCCCTTTTCCAAAGAGTAGAAAGCAGTAGAATAAATCCCAGCATCAGGATAGGTTCCTATCAACTTCTTTTGGCATTCCAAATAATCAGATTCCCAAATATCATCTGCATCCAGAAAAGCAATATAATCATATTTAGCATGCATAATACCATAGTTACGTGCTGCTGATACACCTTCGTTTTCTTTTGTATAAATATGAATTCGTTCATCCTGAAAACTAGAAGCCACTTCCAAACTATTATCTGTCGATGAATCATTCACCACGATTACTTCATAATCACAATATGTTTGATTCAGAACTGACTTCAGTGTTTCTGCAATATAATCAGCCTTGTTATATAGAGGAATAATAATAGAGAACATTATCTTTTTAATAAATTAAGTTTCTGACTCTTATATATAATGAGCAAAAAATATAATCGGAAAATTTATATATAATCCCACTGTTAATGATACGAAAGAAGCCAATACCCAGATACCAACAAAAACCATGTTGAACTTTCTATATGAAGGCAATAATTTGCACATTGAAATTATCAGCCATAGATATCCCAATATACCTAACAAACCACGTTCAATCAACAAATAAAATAATTGAGACTCCGCACCTGCAAGTTCCGGGATTGATATATCTGTCATTAAATAATAAATCATACTCAAGCCACCACCAAATATAGGGTTTTGTAAAAACAGAAAAAGAGAAATATCTAATTGTCTCATTCTCATATCCATAGAACTTCCACCAACATCATAATTACCCGTAAAATCAAATATGGAATGATATACATTTAATATATAATCAGAAAACGGCAAGACCATGATTAAAAAGATAGAAAAAGCGATTAATAGAGTTTTAGGCTTTCTTATATAGTCAAATTGCAACAATCCAAATACTAATGCAAGAATAGTGGCACGTGAATTAGCAAGGAAAACACCGATAAGAAGCAAACACAAAGTCTTAATATAAGATTTCCTTGATATAAATACTCCTTCATATTTACTATAGAAGAAGGTAAGAAAATAAAAGAATACAACGCACGCATCTCCAAATGTTATGGGAAAATGAAAAAATGAATTATATCGCCCATATCCATATCGGATATCATTGGTATGATCTACCCAAAAAGACAAATCAGTCTGAGATTGCAGCCAATATAGAATTATATTATAATTTAATAGAAACTCTATAATTCCATATATACATAACACCCAAAACACTTTCAAATAAAGATTTACAATTAATTTAATATCGTTCTTTGTTCGCAAAAAATAGATAAATGCAAGTGGCAAAAGTATTTCATTTGATATTGTTTTCCACAACACATACAATGAAGTCCGTTCCGTTCCATACAAAGCAATTAATAACAACAATATAAAATTACCAAACAAAGGTAAAAACAATGGATTGCAGAATATAGCTTTCCTTGCATCTTTCCGACCAAGAATATACCCGTATATAACAAAATTTATCGCATCACAAAGACCAATATACGTACCCCCCTATTCTTACAACAGGAAGCATTGTAAAAAACAAAGACAATGGTATTATATAAAGAACAGCCTTCTTTTTATATCTTATAAAAAAAATAATAAAGAGCAGAAAAATAAGCTGAGTAATTATCATCTATCCATTTTTTAGATTCCACACCATGATTCAGGAAAAATATCAGGAGTAAATGTATTATACCACTTTGAGGGATAAATCACCATATTAGTTTTTTTATTTAATCGTGCCGCCCAATAACTAAAAGTACTATTGGCTATAATGTTGTATTTGCAGGAAGACATCAAATACATGTCATAGATGCTGGATTCTCCTGTATTCCAATTCACATAAACAGCATTGGGTATATCCAAATGAGTTTGTACCCAGCTAATATCATCAGAAAAAACATAGAAGACAGCATCATTTACTTTCTCTGTTATTATTCTTATGGCATCATGATAATATTTCTGCGTACAAATATTTCCAAATATAACCAAATTTTGTTTGGTCATGTAGTCACCTCTTCTTATATGCACGCCAACACTATTTGAGTTTTGAATATCCTTCAGCAATGATTGGTTCTTTTCCGACAAAAGAAGATGTTTAAAATCAATAGTATTTTCGTCATAATACTTTTTGTCTAAAAAATATCCAGCTTGAAACAAATGATTAGGATATTGATACTCTACAGAACCTACTACATATATTTTCCAATGGTATAATTTTGATAAAATGGTTTTAAACAGAATTATCCAAAACCTACTACATTTTTTCAAATCATCAGTTTTAAAATATTTATCTAATTCAAATCCATTATGGCTCACATTATACCAAGCATCATTGTAGAAATAAAAGGTTTCATCCTTTCTTGAAAGGTATTTATAAAATGCATACTGAAAGAGTTGATTACCCAGTCCTCCTTTGAACACTACTATTTTCATAAATAAACTATTTAAATATTCTTACTATTTTAACCATTATTGCAAGCCCCTTTTTACTAAAAATCTTATCCAATGATTATTAAATAAAAAAAGAGCGTTTTCAATAAATTCTTCTCCCAAACAGGATAAACACTGATAATCATTGACAATATAAGCTGGGAGTAGATCTTTAAGCACTTTTTCGCGTTCTTCTTTTATCCGGTTGTTATCACTGCTGGCTCCTCTGGGATTACATATCACAATAACATTGTTATACGCAGCCACACTATGCCCACCTAAAACGATTGATTGTAAATAGAATTTCCAGTCTGATACTATTTTAAAGATGTATCATAATAATACTTTTTTAATAAAGAGGCCCTTATAAAGCAACTTTGATGAGGTATGGTAGTTATATAAAAATGCAGAAGATTATATCTTCGAGGTAATACACTGCGTGATACTATTTTATTATGTTCATTAACATGTAAATCCTGACCAACTATTATATCTGCCACATGATTAAAGTCCATGACCTGTTTCAATATAGATGAGGAACAAAATTTATCACCTGCATTGATAAAATTACAATATTCTCCATGCGAATAAGCAATTCCTTTATTCATCGCATCATAAATTCCCTTATCCGACTCACTCACCCAATAAGCGATTTTATCCGCATACTTTTTTATTACATTAACCGTTCCATCCGTACTTCCACCGTCAATGATGATATACTCAATATTCAGATAAGTTTGGTTAATGACGGAAAGAATGGTTTGTTCAATTGTTAAAACTGCATTATAAGAAACAGTTATGACAGAAATTAGGGGATAATTCATATTGTTTTTCATTTCACTTCAGCCAAATTCCTTTAGCCGTACCATTTATCATCTTCAATATCTGCACTCTTCCAATAAAGGCCTGCAAAATAAATACCGTAGTAGGAACTATCAGTATACCTTCTATACCATAATACTTACAACAATACTTCATCAACGGAATAGAAACCAAAGCAAATGACAAATAAATGATTAGTTGCAAACGTATTTTGCTCGTTCCATTAATAAGAAACATATACATATTTCCTCCCGTCTGACATAATACATATATTGCCATACAAAATGATAATGAAAAAGATACAGCTACAGAATCACCAATCCAAAATTTATATAAGAGATCAGAACTCAGTACCATTAAAACTAAAATAGGAATACATAACAACCATAATTTCTCCAGTTTTTCTAGCGTACCACGCATCCAATTATAATCTCTCTTAATATAAGCATCAGTAAATGCTGACCAAAACGGAGTCAAAATAATATTTGCAGCCATGTTAAGTACATTAAAATACTTATAAGCAATATTATATTGCGTAACTGCTTCTGGGCCTTGCACTCTTGACAAAATGATATTAGTAAGTTGAAAAATAAAAAGCATAGAAAACATAACAACAAAAAACTGTCCACCCAGACCAACAACACTCCGCACCAACGAAAAGCGAACGTCACGCAACGAAGGGGCTACAATCTTGTATTTTTTAGTTTGATACACAATAATAGAAACAATTAAAAGAAACAGGCACGGTATAGCTGAAAAAGAAACAGCCAAAGCACTCAGACTTCCCTTTGTGGTTTTAGTCAATACATAGACACAAGCAAAAGCCAGTACCTGACCACTTGTACTTATAAGCGAAGCTAAAGCAGGCTTTTGATCTGCCGTCAGCATGGTAGTAAAGACACTTGCCACAATGTTCAGGCAAAAGAAGCATGCCAACAAACCGAAAACCAGACTCAGCTCATCCTTATAAACAGGATCAATATTTAAAATACGACTCCAATCCAAATAATTATTCACCACCAAGGTTATCAATAAAATTACGGAAAAGAGCAAGAAGAGCACTGCATATGTAGTACTGACATATTCTTTTGCCAACTTCATATCCCCTTTTGCTTTTGCCTCAGCAAAACGATTACGAAATCCGTGGGCAAACCCCAAATCAAAATAAGACAGCCAGGCAATAATGGAACTCAACGTCAGCCAAATGCCATACTTCGTAGGATTAACATAACCGATGGTCAATGGAACGACCTGCAAGGAAACTAAAATACTTATACATTTCAACACTAATGAAACGGCGATATTTTTCTTCACCGCAACACTACGCTCATTCCCCTTAGTGAAATAAGCACTAACTTTATCTTTTATATACTGGAACTTCATACGTTTATGATTGTATCACTAGCAAGATATGCAATCTTCCACCTGCAACATTACTAATCTTACACCCCACACATTAGTAACGTGTGGGGTGGCACGTTACCAACCTTCCGGCATACACGTTACTAACCCTTAAAAGATCCTGTTCTTTTCCGAAAAGAACAAGGTCTTTAAAAAAAAGAACAGGACGTTTTCATTGAAAGAACAAGAGCTTTTAAAAATTTGACCTGTTGTTTTTTTCATAACGGTATCTACATGCCGAAACGCCTTTTTTTTCCTTCAGATCTTTCAGCCACTCCGCAAACACCCTGCCCGTCGGCATTCCGGCTGAAGGATATGCATTGTGAAATGTTTCAGCCGGAAAATATCCTTCAGGAAAAACGATTCCCTAAGAATCGGAGGAAGATCAGTTCGGCTGAAACATTCCAACCCCCAGCTGAAGGATTCCTGAGCCCAATCCTTCAGCCGGAATGCCCACGGGTAGGGCGTTTGCGAGCAGGCTGAAGCTTTTGAAGGATTTTTCAGGGTATTCCCTATAGAGCATGACGGATGACCATATTCCATTGAAAAAAGTAAGATATCTTCGTAAGCAAAGTAACACCACTTACTTGGTCCACGAAGTCCGCATACTTTTCTTTACAACAAAACAGACCTCACAGCCATCTCATGCCAATGACGATAATCCCCCATCGGCAAAACATGCTCCGACCACACTTTCCGGTAAATTCCATCGTGCAAAATAATGTACTCACCCAAACAGCCCTCCGCCTCATCGGCAGGAACAGAAACCATCACCACATATTCCACACAATCCGGGACACGAAACAAAGTCAGCTCACTTTTAGAAAACAAACCGCTCAACCTACAGGCGGAACGCTCGAAAGCCACCCAATACGCGCCAATGTCATACAGATGAATGAATTTATCATTATTCTTTTCCCTGGCTAAAATTTCCTTATACCGATTCTGAATCAACTGCTGGAGCCGGATGCCTGACGGCATGGATGTGGTTCTACACATTTATATATAAGATTTATATTATCAGATCGTTCACTTTCCCGTTAATCAGGGAATAACAATGTTTAACGTAGCAAATGAAGTTATTTCTTCTTCGGCTCTTCTATCACTTCTATCAAGTCCGGCGAAAGCGTCGCCATGGCCATGGCTATCACCCCTTGCAGACTGATAACCACACGACGGTCTCTAGCACCTTTTACCTTTACAAATACCCCCTCGTAGCCCTCGAAATCACCACCTGTGATGCGGACTTTCGTACCGCGCCGTAAGTTCACCTCGTCGGGACTGAAAAAAATAAGATGCTCGTCATACGTTCCAGCCACAGCGATAAACTGCCTCATCTGATCATCGGGCACAATGATTTTCTGCCCGTTGCGGATATCAATCATATATTGAAAATACGGAAGTTTGAACTTCACCTTCTGAAGTTCGGACTGGACGGAATGAACAAATATCAGATCACTGATAACGGGAACCAGCTCACGCCTCTTGCGCCCGTTCCTTATACGAACTTCGTAACGCATGGGAATGAAATTGTTGATTCCTTCTTTATCCAACAAAGCCTTGATCTGCATCCCCCGGCGATAAGTGGCACGCATGGCAAACCATTGCATTTTTTCACTTGAAAGCATAGTTATGGAGCTTTGAAGCACAGATATCTATCTGCAATTCAATCAATTACGAGAAGTTTCGTAAAATACAAGAGGAATCGGCCTCTTGTGATTAAGTTGACTGGAAAAGCTATTTCAACAAATGGAGGATGGAAATCCGCACGATGTAGATGCAGCCTGTCGGGTCAACCGATAACCTTCCGCAGATTCCCGAACCGGACGGTTCATATATGTTAAATCAGAAATTTGTAATACCTATATATAAAAAAAGCGCGGGAATCTGTACCTGTTACTCGTCCCACACTTCGAAGGCTTTGCACTGCCCATTGCTGTCTGAACGAGCAACGCAGAAGCCCACGCCGATATGTATAACAACACTTGAATACACCTTTGACCAACAAAAGCGCACCAAGGATATAAACATACCCCGCAGACATCCACTGTTGCTTTGTCTCTGACAGCAATTTCAAAAGGTGCAAATTTTCGAAGCGTCAAGAACAAAACGTCAAGTAAACGTCTTTTCTATATATGTATATTTCCCACCTCCCTAACTTCCTTGCGGAAGTACCGGCGTGGAAAACGTGACAAAGATAGCAATTTAATAAATAGGACGAAAATATATTCCGCTATTTTTAGTGATGTTTCTTGATTACTCAAAAAACAAACAAGAAACAGATTATCGGTATACTTACCTTGATGCAAATTCTTCCGGACGCATCATCGCCCAGATGGTAAGATATAAGATACAGCAAACAAGGCTACCTGGTACTCGGTACACGCCTACCCTGCCTGCATCATATGCTTGCCCGGTTCTTGGTATGAGTTTGGCTTGTTCACCGCATCTCCCTGACGGATGCAAAAACGTCACGCAGCAACATAGCCGTATTTGTTTATTCTAGCCATATCTTCCTTATATTTAATTATCTTTCTGTTGAAACTATGATTGTGGAAAAATTAACATAAAAAAGGCGTGAAACCAAATGGAATCACACCTAAACTATTATTAAGAGATTAATCAAACGGCAAGTAATTCTTTTCCCAAAAGATGGAGAGCCTCTTTAATCTGCATCTTCCTTATATCACTCGGCTTTTTAATACCATAGATATACTTGGAAAGAAGACTCTTGTTTATTCCCATACTACGTGCAACCTCTGACACATTTAGTTGAGGGAAACGTTTAAATATCATTGCTATCTCATTTTCATAATCCGGCTCCGCTGTATCGAAAAAACTGGATATATGAATATCCTCATCCAATGATTCCCAACGAACATCGTCACCAAACTTTCCTATCTTGAAATCAAGGCGCTCTCTGTCACTTGCATCCTTCAGCAAAGGGAATGCCTCTAAGGGACGGCTGAAAGTTTCTCCACCATCCGTTTTCATATAAATGCGGTTAGCATCAAACCAAATGTCTTTTATTGTATCCATAACTTTCAGTTTTAATAATCATTCTCCATGATATTTTTAATTTTACTAATACAATATAGGGATAAATATTTATCCCCACAAATAAATAAGCAAAAAAATAGCGACAACTCTTTTCGAACCACCGTTCCATAACCTATGATGTACAAAGGAACTGATTTCCCTCCTGTTTTCCTAACAATCATCATCCGGCACACGGGTTCTTGCGTGTCAGAGCAGAGCTGCCATTTAATTGGAAAGATAATAATTATCTAAAGAATATATTTGTAGTTAAAAAGTTTCCCACACAAGAAACTTTATCTATTTTTGTGGTATGAATACGAATTTAAAAAGCAAAAAATAGGAGAACTTTTGGCCCAATGCCGAAAAAACAAAGGATTGACACAAGAAGAAGTCGGGGTGATGATTGGCGTCCAAAAAGCAATGGTTTCCAAAGTGGAAAACGGTCTGTGTGTTAATTTTGGCACTGTCAACCGCATAGCGGAGGCGTTGGGTGTCGAACCGATAGTGGCGCTCAAGTCCAAAAAGAAAGCGGACAAGAACCTAATCGATTATGTGATGACGGTCATTGTCGAATTTGCGCGCCGTCACGATTTGACAATCCGGGAGGCAAGCAATTATATCAGACGTTTCAAAGGCATTGATTTTCTCACCGAATTTTTACGATGTGGAACACACACTTTCTTTTAACGACTGTGTGGATGACCTGACCATCGTCTGCCAAAACAATGGAGGAACATTGCGATGATACTTTACCACGGTTCAAATACGGCAATCGACGGCATCGACCTCAACAGATGCCGCCCCTATAAGGATTTCGGCAGAGGATTTTACCTGACCGACATTAGGGAACAGGCCCAAAGGATGGCCGCAAGAACAGCGCGGATGTTCAGCGGAAACCCCACTCTGACTATGTTTGAGTTTGACCTCGAAGAAGCGCAGTCGAGCGAATTGAAAGTCAAGGTTTTCAATGGGAGCCAGACTGGGAATGGGCACGTTTTTGTCATGTCGAACCGCGATATAAACACTACTCAGCCTTGCCACGATTACGATATCGTAATTGGCCCTGTTGCCGATGATACCATTGCGCGCTTGCTACGTTTATACACCGAGAATTTTATTAACGAAGAACAACTATTGCACGAACTGACATTTTCGAAAGTGACTTCACAATATTTCTTTCACTCAGAGGCAGCGATTAAAATGCTGAAACGACTATGAACACGAATACCGCAAAATTCCTCTTTGAAGGAATATCCGCCGATGTAGTCCGTTACTTGGTGGAACGTAATGATATGGATTTGCAGGAAGCCATCTCCACATTCCACAATTCGGAGACATTCGTCAAACTGGAAGACTTCTCCACCGGCCTGTATATCGAAAGCCCGGCATACGTCTATGACCTGCTGATGTCGGAACTGAAAAACGGAAAGCTGGTGCAATAACAATAGGGCATTATTTATCTTCTGGTCATTTTATTCTTCAATCCATCCTACAATTTCCTGTGAAAGCGGACTGGTAGTAGAGCCGATTGAGGCAACCCATCTACCATTTTCATCAATCAGAAACTTATGAAAGTTCCACCCTATCTTAGCATCCGAAACCCCGTTTTCACTTTTATGCGTAAGCCATTGATAGAGGGGAGCTATATCTTTCCCCTTTACAGATATTTTAGCCATCATAGGAAAAGTCACTCCATAATTCAACGTACAAAACTCCTTGATTTCTTCATTCGTTCCGGGTTCCTGATGCAGGAAATTATTGGCAGGAAATCCGATAACGACAAAATCATCTTTTCCATATTTCTCATACAACTCCTCCAACTTGGCGTATTGGGGAGTGAAACCGCATTTAGATGCCACATTGACTACCAATACTTTCTTACCCTTGAACGTGGAAAGTGGCAAGTCCTTCCCGTCAATAGTCTTGACCGTAAAGTCATAAAAACTTTTTTGCTGTGCACCAGCTACCGATGTAATCATGGTTACAATTATGCTTAATATAAATGTTTTCATTTGAAATGCTATTTTATAATAGAACAATTCATGAAATTGAAAAGTTTTCTCTGAAAGAAAAGATTGGCGGATACCTATCGGACAGCTTCCTCCATGTTACCAAAAAGAAAGAACCTTTGTTTTTTGGAGAAGCAGGGAAAAGAAAGTATTTTGTATGCTATACATATCTCTTTTTACCAGAGTTTATTCATAAAAAACAATATAACTAATGGAATATGCACCTTCAAACAGGAAACGATTGCCATACGGTATGATGAACTTTGCAGACATCCGTTTCGACAATTATTATTATGTGGACAAAACCGCCTTCATCCCACTGATAGAACAGTCGGACCGGTTTTTCTTCTTCATCCGTCCCCGGCGATTTGGCAAAAAGTCTGACCTTGAGCATGCTGCAACATTATTATGATGTACGCACCCGCGATAAGTTTGACGCCCTGTTCGGAGACCCTCTACATAGGAAAGCACCCCACGCCTGACCGCAACACCTATCTGGAGCTGAAACTCAATTTTTCCGGTATCAGCGGGGAATTGCACAACTACCGTCAAGGGTTGGACGCACATTGCCAGACCATGTTCGACTATTTCTGCGATATCTATGCCGACTATCTCCCACAAGGTATCAAGAAGAAGCTGGATGAAAAATCAGGAGCGGTAGAACAATTGGAATATCTGTTTACGGAGTGCAACAAGACTGAGCAGAAAATTTATCTTTTTTTATCGATGAGTATGACCACTTCACCAATGCCATCCTCTCGGATGCCGAAAGCATTCACCGATACACTGAAGAGACACACAAAGAGGGTTACCTGCGCGCATTCTTCAACAAAGTGAAAGCCGGAACTGATTCCTGCATCAAGCGTTGCTTCATTACCGAGTAAGCCCCGTAACCATGGATGATCTCACCAGCGGATTCAATATAGGTACCAATTACTCCCTCTCACCGGAGTTCAAACGAAATGACAGGGTTCACGGAAAAGGAAGTGCGTGAGATGCTGACGTATTATTCCACAAACAGTCCGTTCAACCATACCGTCGGCCAACTGATAGATATCATGAAGCCGTGGTATGACAACTACTGCTTCGCACCGGAATGCTACGGAGAAACTACCCTGTACAATTCCAACATGGTTCTCTATTTTGTCAAGAACTATATTCTGCGTGGCAAAGCACCACAGAAAATGATAGAAAGCAATATACGCATAGACTACGAAAAACTCCGGATGCTGATTCGCAAGGACAAGGAGTTTGCTCATGATGCCTCCATCATACAAACCCTGGTAAGTCAAGGATATATCACCGGAGAACTGAAGGATAGCTTTTCGGCTGCGAATATTGTCGATCCGGACAAATTCGTGAGTCTGCTCTATTATTTCGGTATGCTTACCATCAGCGGAATGCACGAAGGGAAAAAACAAACTCACCATTCCCAATCAGGTAGTGGAAGAGCAACTATACACCTATTTGCTGAATACATACAATGAGGCCGACCTTAGTTTCAGCAGTTACGAGAAAGACGAATTAGCCAGTAAACTTTGCTTATCGGGGGAGACTGGCAGGCCTACTTCGGTTACATAGCCGACTGTCTGAAACCCTACGCCTCACAACGCGACAAACAGAAAGGAGAGTTTTTCGTACATGGATTCACACTGGCCATGACAGCGCAAAACCGCTTCTACCGTCCTATTTCCGAAGCGGATACACAAGAAGGATACGCTGATCTTTTTCCTGTGTCCTTTGCTGGAAATCTATCCGGATATGAAGCACAGTTATATCATAGAGTTGAAATATGCCAAATACAAAGATTCTGAAAGTCGTGTGGAAGAACTGAGGCTGGAAGGGATCGCTCAGGCAAATCGTTATGCTGATTCCGACCGGGTGAAGAATGCTGTGGGCACCACACAGCTACACACAAAATAGTAGTGGTCTATAAAGGAATGGAAATGAGAGTGTGTGAAGAGATAGTACCTTTGCATGAAACGCACAACTAAAGATATCTTTAAAGGAAAAAAAGAAGCTACAACGACTTATGAGCAAACAAGGAACCATCATTGTGGTAGATGATAACAAAGGAGTGCTGTCGGCAGTAAAGCTATTGCTGAAAAAATCATTTCGAACATATCGTCACACTGCCCTCACCCATCACACTGCCCGCTGCGTTACGTGAAGAAAATGCGCAAGTGGTGCTGCTGGATATGAATTTCAGCAGCGGACTGAATACCGGGAATGAAGGTCTGTACTGGTTACACGAGATAAAGAAAAACACCCCTCCCTGCCCGTAGTACTTTTCACAGCATACGCTGACATAGACTTGGCAGTGCGCGGCATCAAGGAAGGGGCGACAGACTTCATCGTCAAACCCTGGGACAATACCCGGTTGATAGAAACCTTGCTGTCTGCCTGCCGCAATTCCTCAAAGAACAAGAAGAGGGCAGAAGTCCCTAAAAAAACCGTATCTTCTATGTATTGGGGAGAAAGCAATGCCATGAAGCAACTGCGGACGCTGATAGAGAAAGTGGCGCAAACGGATGCCAATATTCTGATTACAGGAGAGAACGGCACAGGAAAAGAAATGCTGGCGCGGGAAATACACGCCTTGTCCAACCGATACCGGCGGGATATGATAACGGTGGACATGGGTGCCATCACCGAATCCCTGTTCGAAAGCGAACTGTTCGGCCATAAAAAAGGCTCGTTTACCGATGCCCATACCGACCGTGCAGGTAAATTTGAAGCCGCCCATGAAGGGACTTTGTTTCTGGACGAAATAGGCAACCTGCCCTATCACCTGCAATCCAAACTACTCACCGCCATTCAGAGCCGGAGCGTGGTGCGAGTAGGAAGCAACGAACCGATACCTGTCAACATACGTTTGATTTGCGCCACCAATTGTGATTTGGAAGAGATGGTGGCCAAAGGCAAATTCCGCGAAGATTTGCTTTACCGCATCAATACCATCCACATCGAGATTCCCCCTCTGCGGGAACGCAAAGAAGATATTATCCCTTTGGCCGAACGCTTTATAGACCGGTTCTGCAAACAATATGACAAAGGAAATATCCTTCTTTCTACCGGTGCGCAAGAAAAGTTACGGACATATCCGTGGTATGGAAACATACGCGAACTGGAACATGCCGTAGAGAAAGCGGTCATTATCAATGAAGATGGTATATTGAGTGAGGAACATTTTCATTTTCCCCGAAAAATAGCGGCTCCTACGACAGAAACAAGTGTCTCAACTCTGGAGGAGATGGAATTGCAAATGATTCAGAAAGCGATAGAGAAATGCAACGGAAACCTCTCGGCTGTAGCGGCACAGTTGGGAATTACCCGGCAGACGCTTTATAATAAGATGAAAAAATTCGGATTATGACCTATTATCTCATCTCATTCTTCACGATGGTTCAGGATGACAAAACAAATAACAATAATCTATTTTTAAACAGGAACTAAAGGAACATTCAAACGAAATAATAAATAATTAAGCTGTGAAACAATTCTTCTTCCGCCTATTTACCGTACTGGTTCTAGCCATTGCCTGCACCTTACTAATCCAGCAGCGCAACTGGTTGTGGCTATGCGTAATCGTACCTTCATTCCTCGTTTCCATAGGCTGGTTTTACCGCCTGTACACTTTTAATACCCGGAAGATAGCCTTTCTGCTCGACGCCATCGAAAACGATGACCCCGCTGTTCGTTTTTACGAACATGCCTCCCCTGGCGATTCTTCCATGGTCAATGTCATGCTGAACCGTATCGCACGTATTTTGTACAATGTAAAACAGGAAACGGCACAACGCGAGAAGTATTATGAACTCATCATGGACTTTGTAGAAACCGGCATAGTGGTACTGAACAGCAAAGGCTCCGTTTATCAAAAGAACAAAGAGGCCATGAATCTGTTGGGGCTGGATGTTCTGACTCATGTCAAACAACTCTCCCCCGCATCTCGGACGAACTGATGACTGCTTTGGAAAAAGCAGTTCCGGGTGACAAGCTGCAAATTCAGTTCAATACGGAACGGGGAACGGTACATCTTGCCTTACGGGTGTCCGGCATCCGTATCAAAGACGAGGAACTCCGCATTATTGCCTTGAGTGATATCAATCGGGAATTGGATGAACGGGAAATAGATTCATGGATACGCCTTACCCGCGTGCTGACACACGAAATTATGAATTCCCTGACCCCGGTGACTTCCCTCAGCGAAACACTGCTGGCTCTTCCCGGAGCAGAAAATGAAGAAATGAAACAAGGGCTGGAAACGATTCACTCTACAGGTAAAGGATTGATAAATTTTGTCATGTCTTATCGCAAGCTGACACGACTGCCATCACCTGAACCATCGCTGTTCTATGTCCGTCCTTTCCTGGAACGGATGATCCGACTGGCACAGCACCAGCATCCATGCCCCAACATCACCCCTTTCCATCCTCGAAGCCCGGGGAAGACCTGATAGTCTTTGCCGACGAGAACCTGATAGCCCAAGTGGTTACGAATCTGCTGAAAAATGCGATTCAAGCCATAGGTAATGCTCCCCGACGGAAAGATCACCTTGAAAGCTTATTGTGATCCGCAAGAAAGTATCCGTATAGAGATAGCCAACAACGGTCCCGCCATTCCTCCCGATGCAGCCGGACAAATTTTTGTACCTTTCTTCACGACCAAAGAGGAAGGAAGCGGCATCGGACTGAGCCTGAGCAAACAAATCATGAGACTGAGCGGTGGCACACTGACCCTGCTGCCTTACAAGGAAAAGGGACAGGCCACTGTTTTTGTGCTGGTTTTTAATTAAAAATAAAAATGTACTAATGTGTCAGCCAATTACCATCCGGTACACAGCGCAGCCATTAGCAAATTAGCAAATTATTTAAAATGAAACATTCTCCTGAATTATTAGTTTATAAAGCCTCTGCCGGTTCGGGAAAAACATTCACACTGGCCGTGGAATATATAAAGTTGCTGATACAGAACCCACGGGCATACCGTAATATACTGGCTGTGACTTTTACCAACAAGGCCACTACCGAAATGAAAGAGCGGATTCTGAGTCAGCTATACGGAATATGGATAAAGGATAAGGATTCTGATCCCTATTTACAGAAAATCACAGAAGAACTGGAAATGCCCCAAGAAGACATAAGGACAGCCGCCGGTACGGTAATTGCACTACATGATACACGATTACAGCCGATTCCGGGTGGAAACCATTGACTCATTCTTCCAGTCGGTGATGCGCAATTTGGCACGGGAGCTGGAATTGGGTGCCAATCTGAATATCGAACTGAACAATATGGAGGTACTGAGTGATGCCGTGGACTCCATGATAGAAAAGCTGGACCGACAATCTCCCGTACTCTATTGGCTGTTGGAATACATAGAAGAAAGAATAGCCGATGACAAGAGATGGAATGTTTCCGGTGAGATAAAGAATTTCGGACGAAATATCTTCGATGAAGGATATATAGAAAAAGGAAACGGACTACGGGAAAAATTACGGGACAAAGACTGTATCAAGAATTACCGCGAAACGCTGCAAGCCATTTTGGAAGAGGTGCAGGAACAAATGAAAGGATTTGCCGACCAATTCTTCGGAATATTGGATACAAACGGGGTGAAAGTAGAAGATTTGAAAAACGGCTCCCGAGGTATAGCCAGCTATTTTAATAAATTACAATCGGGTAAACTGGATGACAGTGTCCGCAATGTAACAGTGGAAAAATGTCTGACTGCCCCCGACGAATGGGTGAAAAAACCTCCCCCATACGCAACGCTATCCTAGGTCTGGCAGAAAAAGAACTGATTCCTCTGCTGAATGAATCGGAAAAATACAGAAGCCGGAACAATATGCTGGCCAATTCCTGCCAACTCTCCCTGCGCCACGTAAACAATATCCGTCTGCTGGCCAATATAGACGAAGAGGTACGCGAATTGAACCATGAAAAACAACCGCTTCCTGCTGTCGGATACCAACGCGTTGCTTCATAACCTGGTAAAAGAAGGAGATTCCTCGTTTGTATTCGAAAAGATAGGAACAACCATACGCAACGTAATGATCGATGAATTTCAGGACACTTCGCGTATGCAATGGGACAATTTCCGTCTGTTGCTGCTCGAAGGTTTGTCTCAGGGAGCAGACAGCTTGATTGTAGGAGACGTGAAACAATCCATCTACCGCTGGAGAAACGGTGACTGGGGCATACTGAACGGATTGAAAACAAACATCGAAGCCTTTCCCGTCAAAGTAAAGACACTGACCACCAATCGCCGGAGTGCCGCAAACATCATTCACTTCAACAACGAAGTGTTTACAGCCGCCTGCGAGGTGTTGAACAACATTTACAAGGAAGAACAAAAAAAGGAATGCAAGGAACTGAAGGAAGCCTACAACGACGTGTGTCAGGAAACATACAAAGATCCCGGAAAAGGGTATGTCAAAGTGGAATTTCTATCGGATACGGAAGACATGACCTATATGGAAAACACCCTGCACCACCTAGAGAAGAAGTGGAGCTGCTTGTGGCGCAGGGCGTGCAACTGAAAGATATTGCCATCCTGGTGCGCAAGAACAGAAGCATTCCTTTAATAGCCGATTACTTCGACAAGAACACCTCTTACAAAATCGTATCCGATGAGGCATTCCGACTGGATGCCTCACTGGCGGTATGTATGATAATGGATGGCCTGCGCTACTTGTCACAACCCGAAAACCGGATTGCCAAGGCACAACTGGCTACTGCCTATCAGAATGAAGTATTACATAAAGGAATAGACCTCAACACTCTATTGCTGAACGAAATAGATGATTATCTGCCATTCGATTTCATAAAAGAAGCGGAGCAGCTTCGCCTCATGCCACTGTATGAGCTGATGGAAAAACTTTTCAATCTGTTCCAGATGTCCTGCATCGAACAACAGGATGCCTATCTGTGCGCCTTCTTTGATGCCGTGACGGAATATCTGCAAAGCAATTCTTCCGAATTATCCGCTTTTATCACCTACTGGGAAGAAAAACTAGGCAGCAAGACCATCCCTTCCGGCGAGGTGGAAGGAATTCGCATTCTCTCCATCCACAAGTCCAAAGGATTGGAATACCATACCGTACTGCTACCCTTCTGCGACTGGAAAATGGAGAATGAGACTTACAATCATCTGGTATGGTGTGCTCCCCGGCAAGCTCCGTTTAGCGATCTTGACATTGTTCCCATCAACTATTCCACAGCCATGCAGCAATCCATTTATCGGGAAGAGTTCCTGAATGAACGCTTGCAATTATGGGTGGATAATCTGAACCTGCTTTATGTGGCATTTACCCGTGCCAAAAAAAAAGAACTTGATTATATATGGAAAGGCGGAACAGAAAGGAACGGTATCCGAATTGTTGGGAAGTGCCTTATCCGACATGACCGGAAAGAGCTATGCCACCGGAGAAGAAATATACGAACTGGGAACGCTCTATCTCTCATCTCACGAAGAGGAAAAACAAGTGTCCGGCAACAAGCTGCTGACTGTAGCCCGACGTTTGCCTATCCATCTGGAAACGCTGGAAACCAACATCGAATTCAAACAGTCCAACCGTTCTGCCGAATTTATCCGGGGAGAAGAGGAGACGGAAGACAAATACATCCGGCAAGGACAGTTGTTGCATAATCTGTTCTCCGTAATCCGTACCACGGACGATGTGCCTCCCGCCATAGAACGCCTGCGTTTCGAAGGAATCATAGAGTCGGTACAACAGGAGGAACAGATACGAAAACTCACCGAATGGGCTTTTGAGGCATCCGCTGGTCAAAAAAGAATGGTATTCGGGCCGCTGGGAACTATACAATGAGTGTGCCATTATTTATCGGGAAAAAGGAGTGCTGCAAACCCGCCGTCCGGACCGCGTGATGATGAAAGACGGAGAGGTGATTGTGGTGGACTTTAAATTCGGTAAAAGAAAGCGGAAAGTTTTACAACAAGCAGGTGAAAGAATATATGGATTTATTATCGGATATGGGATATGAGCATATCCGTGGCTATTTATGGTATGTATTTAACAACGAACTGGAGGAAATAGAATAATGGAAAGCTTTTTGAAACTGGTAGCAGCCGATTTATATAAACATACGGAAGGAAACCTGGCACATACAGCCGTGGTTTTTCCTAACAAACGTGCCGGACTTTTCTTTAATGAGTATCTCGCCCAAGAGTCGGAGTCACCTATTTGGTCGCCCGCATACGTCAGCATCAGCGAATTGTTCCGTAGCCTTTCTCCGTGGGAAGTGGGTGATCCGGTAAAACTGGTATGCGAACTTTATAAGATATTCCGACGGAAACTCAAAGTACGGAAACACTGGATGATTTCTATTTTTGGGGAGAAATGCTGATCAGTGATTTTGACGATGCCGACAAAAATAAAGTGGATACCGACAAACTGTTTTCCAATTTACAGGATCTGCGCAACATAATGGACGACTACACCTTCATTGACGATGAGCAGGAAGAAGCTATCCGGCAGTTCTTCCAGAACTTCTCCATCGAACGGAGAACAGCGCTGAAAGAACGGTTTATCTCTTTATGGGACGTATTGGGAAACATCTACAAAGGGTTCCGTGAATCCTTAGCTTCTCAAAACATTGCCTACGAAGGAATGATGTACCGCCACGTCATAGAGCACCTGGATGTGGACAAACTTCCATACGAGAAATATGTTTTTGTAGGATTTAATGTACTGAACAAAGTAGAACATACGTTGTTCACCCAATTGAAAGATGCCGGGAAAGCTGTTTTTTATTGGGATTACGACGAATTTTATATGAAGGAAACAGACAAGCCGTCACCCATGAAGCCGGAGAGTTTATCCGCCGGAACTTACGCGACTTTCCTTCTCCTTTGTCCGGTGAGTTATTCAAAAATCTCTCGAAACCTAAAGAGGTACACTACATCGCATCTTCTACTGAAAATGCACAAGCCCGTTACCTGCCTCAATGGATACGAAACAATCTGACTACACCGGAAAAGGAAACCGCAGTCGTATTGTGTAACGAAGCATTGCTTCAGCCGGTCCTCCATTCATTGCCGGCAGAAGTAAAAACATGTCAATATCACCATGGGATTTCCGTTATCGCAAACTCCTGTATATAGTTTCCTCATCGCCTTACTGGAGTTGCATACCCACGGATTTAATTTCAAAAGCGGCCGCTACACGTTTCAATCGGTTGTTACACTGTTAAAACACCCCTATACCCGGCAACTCACCGGTCAAGCCGAATTGTTGGAAAAAGAACTGACCCGAACAACCGTTTCTATCCGTTACCCGGCGAATTGGGTAAAGATGAATTCCTTACCCGGCTTTTCACCCGCTTTCCGGAAACCTGAATCTGTGCATACGCCTGTCCGAAACTTTGCAGCAAGTGGCAGGCATTTACCAGGCAAACACTTCCGGTACCGAAGACACAGATGCATTCAACCAACTTTACCGGGAGTCGCTTTTCAAAGCCTATACCACCATCAACCGGTTCCGCACACTGATAGAAGAAGATGAATTAACCGTACAGAGCGAAACATTCCGGCGATTGCTGGTCAAGGTCTTGTCAGCGACCAATATTCCATTCCATGGCGAACCGGCCATTGGTATGCAGGTCATGGGGGTATTGGAAACACGTAACCTGGATTTCCGCCACTTGGTATTACTATCGGTCAACGAAGGGCAGCTTCCCAAATCGGGAGGAGACTCTTCCTTTATTCCTTACAACCTGCGCAAAGCTTTCGGAATGACCACCATAGAGCATAAGATTGCCGTATATGCATACTATTTCTATCGTCTGCTGCAACGGGCAGAAAGGATTACCTTGATGTACAATACCAGTTCGGACGGACTGAACCGCGGCGAATGGAGCCGTTTCATGCTGCAATTCCTGATTGAATGGCCTCACCCCATCACACGTCAGTTTCTGGAGGCCGGACAGTCCCCCCAAGGCACCTCGCCTATCACTGTAGAAAAGACCCCGGATGTCATGCGCCGGATGCAAAGCCTGTTTGATGTCCGTGCCAATCCCAAAGCAAAATTTTCTCCATCAGCCTTGAACTATTACCTGGATTGTCCTTTAAAATTTTATTATAGGTACGTAGCCGGTCTCTCCGCCCCCGATGAAGTGAGTGCGGAAATAGACTCTGCCACATTCGGAAGTATTTTCCATTATGCAGCCGAACATATTTATAAAGACCTGACCACTCATGGCAAAGTCATTAATAAGGAAGCATTGGAAACGTTGCTACGCAATGAAGTGAAGCTGCAAGATTATGTGGATACAGCATTCAAGAAATTATTCTTTAATGTTCCGCAAAACGAGAAACCGGAATATAACGGCGTACAACTTATCAACTCTGCCGTTATTGCAAGATATTTAAAACAACTTTTACAAAATGATTTACGTTACGCTCCCTTCACTTTTATTGCATCGGAAATGGAAGTGGATGAACCCATCGACATACAAACACCCAAAGGAGTCATAAAAATCACGTATCGGGGGAATTATTGACCGTATGGACAGCAAGGATGGCACACTCCGTATTGTGGACTACAAGACAGGCGGTGATGCAGACACCCCACCCCATGTGGAATCTCTGTTTATTCCGGACAAGAAACGTTCCAACTATGTATTCCAGACGTTCCTGTATGCCGCCATCATGTGCCGCAAGCAACCAACGATGAAGATAGCTCCGGCCCTTCTCTATATTCATCGGGCCGCTACAGAAACCTATTCTCCCGTTATACAAATGGGCGAGCCACGAAAGCCTAAAGAGGCTGTGGAAGATTTCAGTAAATATGAAAAAGAATACCGTGAACGACTTCAAGGATTATTAGAAGAAATATTTAATCCGGAAAAATCATTTGCCCAAACAGAAATCATAGAAAAATGTACCTATTGTGATTTCAAGGCACTATGTAAAAGATAGACTATAGTGGTTAGTGGTTAATACCTGCGGCATGACAGCGCAGTCCACTAATCACTAACCACTGATCTGCCACACTATTCCAACGCTCTCTGTCTGCAAAAGCATCCACAGAATTTATCTTCCACATTCTCTATCGGTGCTTTGAAAATACCATAGACGGAAGACCCCGAGCCACTCATGGCGGCATACACTGCCCCCAAATCATACAATTCATCTTTTATAGCAGCAATCTCAGGGAACTTTTTGAAGACACTATCTTCAAAATCATTCTTCATACTGTGTTTCCATGTTTCCATAGGTTGCTTTACAATTTCTTTCAAAGAAACAGCCGGACGCACAGGCTTTATTTCGGCAAACGCATCCCGGGTGGACACAAAGATATCAGGTTTAATCAAAATTATGTGGTATCCCTTTAATGACAATTCCACAGGCTCGAACAGATTCCCTATTCCGGTAGCGAAAACAGGTTTGTTCCGAATGAAAAAAAAAGCACAGTCTGCCCCTAGTTTTACCGCATATTCCTCCATCCGTTCCGTACTGAGTCCCAATGAAAATTTATCATTCAGAAGCTTTATCATACAAGCGGCATCTGATGATCCGCCACCTAGTCCGGCACCCGCCGGTATATGCTTGTACATGTGTATATCTACCGGCAACAGTCCGGGATAGTCTTTTTTTAATAACTTGTAGGCTTTTACTACCAGATTATCTTCGGGTTCACCCTCCAAAGGAGATCCGCTTATGTGTAAAGTGTATTCTTTGTCATTGTTTTCCCGCCGCGTCACTTCCAGAGCGTCTTGCAGGTTTATCGGATAAAATATGGTTTCCAGATTGTGGTATCCATCCGGGCGCTTTTCTACAATATTAAGTCCCAAATTAATCTTTGCATTAGGAAATGTAATCATATTCTGTTCTTTAAATAGTTATTTTTAGTGTGTTTCGTTAGATTGTTGCCCGTTCTACAAAGATGCACGCCATCTTTTATCCGGACAGAGCGCCAAATATAGAACAAACTTTTCATTTTACCATATAAAAAAACCATTTACTGTCCAGATTGTTCATTTCTCCGTAGATTCAGGTTCATATTTCTTTTATTATTTTTGGGAATGGACGAGTGTCCAACTCAGCAAAAAGTTCTATCTTTGCCCTACTTTAAACAGACGACAATGGCAGAAACGAGAAAAATGACACGTACTCCCAAAACTTCGAAAGCAAAGCCTGTTGACGAATACGGACATTTACAGCCCCAGGCACCTGAGCTGGAGGAAGCTGTATTGGGAGCCTTAATGATAGAAAAAGATGCTTACTCATTAGTAAGTGAGATTCTTCGTCCCGAATCTTTTTATGAACGCCGTCACCAACTTATTTATTCGGCTATTACCTCTTTGGCTTTACGCCAGCAACCAGTCGATATCTTGACTGTGGCCGAACAATTACGCAGCACCGGTGAACTGGAAGATGCAGGCGGTCCTTTTTACATAACACAGCTAAGCGGCAAGGTAGCCTCTTCCGCACACATAGAATATCACGCACGTATCATCGCGCAGAAGTTTCTTGCACGCGAACTGATTACCTTTACCAGCAACATCCAGACAAAGGCTTTCGACGAAACCCAAGACGTGGACGACCTGATGCAGGAAGCGGAAGGAAAACTGTTCGAAATCTCGCAACAGAACATGAAGAAGGATTATACGCAAATCAACCCTGTCATTCAGGAAGCGTATGAGATGCTTCAAAAAAGCGGCGGCACGAACGGACGGGCTGAGTGGTCTGGAAAGCGGTTTCCATGCATTGGACAAAATGACCTCGGGCTGGCAAAATTCCGACCTGGTGATTATTGCCGCCCGTCCCGCTATGGGTAAAACGGCTTTTGTGCTTTCCATGGCAAAGAACATGGCGGTAAATGCGAAAATCCCTGTGGCTTTGTTCTCTCTTGAAATGTCCAACGTACAGTTAGTCAACCGTATGATTGTCAACGTGTGCGAAATTCCGGGTGAGAAAATCAAGAGCGGCCAGTTGGCTCCGTATGAATGGGGACAATTGGATTATAAAATAAAAGAATTATACGATGCTCCGATGTATGTGGATGACACACCATCCTTGTCCGTCTTTGAATTACGCACCAAAGCACGACGGCTTGTACGCGAGCATGGGTAAAAATCATTATCATTGACTACCTTCAGTTAATGAATGCCAGCGGAATGTCATTCGGTAGCCGTCAGGAAGAGGTCAGTACCATTTCACGTTCACTGAAGGGTTAGCCAAAGAACTGAACATCCCCCATCATCGCACTGAGCCAGCTGAACCGTGGTGTGGAAAGTCGTGAGGGTATTGACGGAAAACGTCCCCAGCTCAGTGACCTCCGTGAATCCGGAGCTATTGAGCAGGATGCCGATATGGTATGCTTTATCCACCGCCCGGAATACTATAAAATCTACTCGGATGAAAAAAGGGAACGACTTGCACGGTATGGCAGAAATCATTATCGCCAAGCACCGTAACGGTGCCGTAGGTGATGTACTGCTGCGTTTCCGTGGCGAATTCGCCCGCTTCCAGAATCCGGACGATGATGTCATCGTGCCTATGCCGGGTGAGGCACCGGGTATTATCCGTTCCAAAATGAACGGTGGCGGCAACAGTGTACCTCCCCCATCTCCTGATGCCGCACCTGCCGACAATAATCCGTTCGGAGCCCCTATTCCCGAAGGACCTTTACCGTTCTGACATTTATTTATCCCTCACAGAATTAACACGGATTATTTCCCTCAAAGAAAAATCTGTGTTAATCTGAGTAATCTGTGATGGAGAAATAACAGGATAAAAGAAAATAATTACTAAATTTGCAGGTCATTTTGAAATACATAAAAAATATCATATATGAATATCTCTTATAATTGGCTGAAAGAATACGTCAACTTCGATTTGACACCGGATGAAGTGGCCGAGGCGCTGACTTCCATCGGTTTGGAAAAACCGGAGGCGTAGAAGAAGTCCAAACAATTAAAGGTGGTCTGGAAGGTATTGTCATCGGCGAAGTGCTGACTTGCGAACCTCATCCCAATTCAGACCACATGCATGTTACTACTGTGAATTTGGGACAAGGCGAACCGGTACAGATTGTCTGTGGAGCCGCTAACGTAGCTGCCGGACAGAAAGTGGTGGTTGCCACATTGGGCACCAAGCTATACGATGGCGAAGAATGTTTTACCATCAAGAAATCAAAGCTCCGCGGAATTGAATCTATGGGTATGATCTGTGCCGAAGACGAAATCGGTATCGGAAACAGCCACGAAGGTATCATCGTACTGCCGGCGGATGCTGTTCCGGGTACTCCCGCTAAAGATTATTTCAATATCAAAAGCGAATACGTACTGGAAGTGGATATCACCCCGAACCGTGCGGACGCCTGCTCACATTACGGCGTGGCCCGAGATCTGTATGCCTACCTGATTCAAAACGGCAAACAAGCCACTTTAAAACGTCCGTCTGTAGAAGCGTTTAAAGTGGATAACCATGATATGGACATCGCCATTGAAGTAGAGAATACGGAAGCATGTCCGCGTTATGCCGGAGTTTCCATAAAAGGGGTAACTGTAAAAGAGAGTCCCGAATGGCTGCAAAACAAATTACGCCTGATTGAGTACGTCCTATCAATAATATCGTGGATATCACCACTACATCCATCCTTCACGCATACGGCCAGCCCCCCCTGCACTGTTTTGATGCAGATAAGATTAAAGGTGGTAAGATTGTTGTGAAGACTGTTGCCGAAGGTACTACATTCGTTACTTTGGACGAAGTGGAACGCAAATTATCCGACAAGGACCTGATGATATGCAACACAGAAGAACCGATGTGCATTGCCGGCGTATTCGGTGGTCTGGATTCGGGAACAACCGAGCAGACAGTAGATGTATTTTTGGAAAGCGCTTATTTCAACCCGACTTGGGTACGTAAAACAGCCCGTCGCCATGGATTGAGTACAGACTCTTCTTTCCGTTTCGAACGTGGTATTGACCCCAACGGAACTATTTATGCATTGAAAGAAGCGGCTTTACTGGTTCAAGAACTGGCAGGAGGTACTATTTCTTCTGAAATTAAAGACAACTACCCTGCCCCGATAGCCGATTTTACAGTAGAGCTGAATTATGAGAAAGTCCACTCACTGATAGGAAAAACCATACCGGTGGAAACCATAAAGAGCATTGTCACCAGTCTTGAAATGAAGATTGTAAACGAAACACCCGAAAGCTTGACTTTACAAGTCCCCCCCTATCGTGTGGATGTGCAACGTGATTGCGATGTAGTAGAAGACATTCTCCGTATCTACGGATATAATAATGTAGAGATTCCTACTACCTTGAAATCCAGCCTGACCACCAAAGGTGAAGTGGATTACTCCCAGAAATTACAAAATCTGATTTCAGAGCAACTGGTAGGTTGTGGTTTCAATGAAATACTGAACAATTCACTGACCGCCGCTTCCTATTACGAAGGGTCGGAAACATACAAGAACGAAAATTTGGTTTACTTGATGAACCCATTGAGTAACGATTTGAACGTGATGCGTCAAACTTTGTTATTCGGTGGTTTGGAAAGTATCCAGCACAATGCCAATCGTAAGAACGCCGATTTGAAATTCTTTGAATTCGGTAACTGCTATTTTTATAATGCAGAAAAGAAAAACCCGGAAAAAGTGCTTGCGGCTTATGCTGAAGAATATCATTTAGGATTGTGGGTAACCGGCAAACGCGTCAGCAATTCATGGGCCCATCCCGATGAAAACAGCAGTGTTTACGAATTAAAAGCATACGTGCTGAACATCTTTACCCGTTTGGGATTGAATTTCGGCAACGTGGTATTCGGCAACCTGACCAACGATATCTATTCAACAGCCATCAGCGTACACACACGTGGCGGCAAGTTATTGGCCACCTTCGGCATCATCAGCAAGAAGATTCAAAAAGCATTCGATATAGACAATGAGGTATATTATGCAGAAATCAACTGGAAAGAACTGATGAAAGCCATCAAGTCGGCTAAAGTCAACTTTAAAGAACTTTCCAAGTTCCCGGCTGTGAAACGTGACTTGGCTTTGTTGATTGACAAGAACATACAGTTTACAGAAATCGAAAAAATAGCCTATGAGACTGAAAAGAAACTGCTGAAAGAAGTAGAATTGTTTGATGTTTATGAAGGCAAGAATCTGGAACCGGGTAAAAAAAGTTATGCAGTGAGCTTCTTGTTACAGGATGAAAGCGCAACACTGAACGACAAACAGATTGACAAGATCATGTCCAAACTGATTGCTAACCTGGAAAACAAACTAGGTGCAAAACTAAGATAATAATAAAAATAACCATTATAAAACTACAATCCAATGGGAAGAGCATTTGAATATAGAAAAGCTACAAAGCTGAAAAGATGGGGCCACATGGCCAAAACATTTACAAGACTGGGTAAACAAATCGCTATAGCTGTAAAAGCAGGTGGTCCGGAACCCGAAAATAACCCGACCCTACGTGGTGTGATCGCTACTTGTAAGCGTGAAAACATGCCGAAGGATAACATTGAACGCGCCATTAAGAATGCAATGGGTAAAAAGATACCAGTGACTACAAAGGTATGACTTACGAAGGATATGGTCCTCACGGAGTAGCTGTATTTGTTGATACATTGACAGACAACACTACCCGTACCGTAGCAGATGTGCGTTCAGTATTTAACAAATTCGGTGGAAACTTGGGTACTACCGGTTCCTTAGCTTTCTTGTTCGACCATAAATGTGTATTTACTTTCAAGAAGAAAGAAGGAATGGATATGGAAGAACTGATCCTGGATTTGATTGACTATAATGTAGAGGATGAGTTCGACGAAGATGAAGAAGAAGGAACTATCACCATCTATGGTGATCCGAAGAGCTACGCAGCAATTCAGAAACACTTGGAAGAATGTGGTTTCGAAGAAGTGGGTGGTGATTTCACATATATTCCCAATGACTTAAAAGATGTGACTCCTGAACAACGTGAAACTCTAGACAAGATGGTAGAGCGTCTGGAAGAATTTGATGATGTTCAGACCGTTTATACAAACATGAAACCTGCATCTGAAGAGGAAGAATAAAATGAAAATAACCTATAAGACGCAAGGCACTTGCAGCAGCCACATCGAAGTGGAAGTAGAAGATGACGTTATTCAACAAGTTTTCTTTTGGGGCGGATGCAATGGAAACTTACAAGGTATCAGCCGATTGGTGAAAGGAATGAAAGTGGAAGAGGTCTTACAGAAACTGGAAGGTGTAAAATGCGGAAACCGCTCCACCTCCTGCCCGGATCAATTATGTAAAGCGTTGCGTGAAATGAAACAATAAAAAAGAAGCTGTCTCATCTTGTTATTCAAGTTTGAGACAGCTTCTCTTTTTTTCAATATATTATCTTACTTCCGGATCATTGTTCCGTTTCATTTTCTGTTCTCTTCAAGGCCCTTCAAAGGTTGATGGTCTTTACCTTACCCGGAATGATGGTCAGATGCACCGTTCCATCCTTTTCTATCTCCACCTTCTGATATCTGGCCTCCACCACCACTTTTCCATCCAGCGCCATTACTCCCCACTGGCAGGCATTCCCTTCAAAAGCACAATAACCGCCTACGGGAACACAGATATTCCGGTAGCAGGGAGGCACAACGATGCGATCTCCCCATTTCAGCCCCCACTTCATCCCCATCCGGAAAGGAAGGACATCTTTTATTTCCTCCAGCCTCTTCCGCCTTTTCTCTTCCTCATTCTGTTGCCGTTCCCGCTGTACGCTCTCCGCACGCCGCCCGGCTTCCTTCCTCAGACCTTCCACCACGGAGGCAAAATCCGCCTCGCCCGCCTTAGGAGCATTACAAGCTATATACCGCTTCCCCTTTCCTTTCTCCACATGATAATAGTTTCCTTCCCCGTCCATCACCACGATGCTCCGATCCGCCAAACAACCACAACACCAGTACACCTCTTCATCATCCCCTTCCAGCACGCAGGCGAAGACATCAAATATAGCAGACCACACAGGATCAACTAGCCGGCAAGACTTCGGAACACGGTAATCCGGTATCTTCAAGTAGAAACCATAAAAACAAAGACTGTCTTTGTGCAAACCATGCATAGAGGTATACGCCTTCCGCGTGCGGCTATGGAAAGTCTCCCCCACCCGCAGCAACTCTATGCCGCCGTATGAAAAAAACCACCGGCCTCTCCTGATAAGTTCTGTTTGTCTTCAAATCGGTATAACAGTCACTCCCATCCTCTTTGGTGACAGAAAGAAGTTCTCCCTTCAGGAATCTCAATCTCCGGCAACAGCCTGTCACCACCATGAGGACTCCGGACTTACCCACCACCCCTGTCCGGCCATCTTTAAAACGGACAGCAGCCCGGTCCGCACAAATATCAAATACTTCCCGGTATTGAGGAATCACTGTGATTTTGTTCCCGCACCTCAAGCCCCACAAACCACTCTGCCGGTCACGACAGGATTTCGAGGCCGTCCGTTGCTCCCCACCGGCCGGACCACCTCCTCCCAAACAAATCAAATCCCCGTTCCGAATAGTATCCAGCAGACAGTTGTGTGTCATCACAATTTCCAGTCCTTCATTCCGTTTGCTATCTTCCGATAGCGAACAAGACACAGACAGCCCGTTGTTCTCCATCCGTGTCCGGGGCTGAGCATTTCCCGCCATCCGTCCTTCGAACATCGCCTCCCAGTCACGGTCACGGACAGGCAGACCGAATATCCGGTGCAATCCCACATTATCTATCAGCACACATGATTCCTTATTATCCGACTTCCGCAGCCCCCGGCCCACCTGTTGCAGGTATTTCGCCAACGAAAGCGTGGGACGTGCCAGCTGCACGAACTCCACATCGGGACAGTCAAAACCTTCGGAAAAAAATATCCACATTGACCAACACGCTGATCTTTCCCCGCCTGAAATCCTCTACCAGTTCCTTGCGTTCCAGAGCGGGGGTCCTGCTGTCGATAGCAACAGACTCCACACCATGCAGGCTGTAATAGGCTGCAATCTGTCGGGCGTGTGCAATACTTACGGCATAGACAATCCCTTTCTTCCCGGCGGCATATCGACGGACGCTCTCATACAATTGGCGGATACCGGTCTCCCGGTTCAGCACCGCATTCATTTCCTTCACCTGATAATCCCCGTCCGCACCCCGCTTCTTCAACGAGTCAACCAGCCGCTGTTCCCTGCTGTTCGCACGGATGGACACATAGTCAAGGACGACAACCAGCCCCTCCCGATAAATTCCGCAATGCTCCATGAGGTAATCAGGGTATCAAACAAATCCGTGAATCCCTTGCGGTTCAGCCGGCAGGGAGTAGCAGTCATGCCCAGTTTCCTCGCCTCCGGATATCTCTTCCAAAGCTCCCGGTAGGTTTCCGCCAGGGCATGATGCGCCTCGTCAATGACGATCAAATCCGGCTGTCCGTCCATAATCTTCCAGTTTCGTGACAACCACTGGATGGAAAATACCCTCACCCTCCCGGATTCTTCCGGCATACTGTCTTTCCCCGTCCTTCCGTTCTTTGCCGACTTGTCCGGTTCTTTTCCCATTCCATACCGGGCTACGGTTTCCTCTATCTGCTCCACCAGCTCCCTGCGGTGTGCCACTATCCACACCCGCATACCGACACCGCCACCACAGAGAAACTCTTTCACCACCGCAGCCAGCAGATGTGTCTTTCCCGTGCCTGTAGGCATTTGTACCATCACACTCCGGTGAAGCTCCCACTCTTCAAAGAGGCGGAGCTTCATCTCCTGCTGGTAGTCACGGAGACCGTCGTTTCTTGCCATACATCATCCCTTATTTCAGATGTATCCTGAATACCATCCCTGCACTGGGATACTTACATTGGGTCAGTTCCACCACACCACTAATATAATCCTTCCAAAAGTTATACCCGATACCGCAATTCACCGAATAACTATCGTATTCCGCTATCACATTCAGCCCATTCACAGCCTTCATCCAAAAAGAGGTAGCCGGCAGGGCAAACTGAAAATTCACCCCCGCCACAGGTCCGTTCCGGTGATAATCCAGCCGCTTGTTATAGACATAACCGAAGTGCATCCCCAACTCCCCCACATTCTTCACCCCGAAGTGCTTGGTGGCAACTATGTAATAGCGGTTCCAGTGTCCGTTACCCACCGAAGACGTACCCGTAAAACCATAATCGTCCTTATTGGGGTCGCCCAGCACATCGTTGGTGGACGGATCGTTCGCCCCCACCACTATCTGCGGTGTCCACTCCTTCCACCATCCCTCCTTCCATACACGCAGCCGGGCGGAAAACTGGCGGTCCTGATTGCGGAATTTATATGAATAACCATACTGGGGCAATCCTATTTTGTGCAGCGTACAGGTATAGCCCACTTCCAGCCACGGAAAAAGGGTGATGTTTATGTAGTAATTCCACGTGTCATAATTCCAATGCTTCGGGGTAGCCGCCACTTGCAGATAGGAAAACCCGCACAGAAAAGTCTTGTCGCGCTGCATATCCGCGCTGGGGGCGTGAAGAAGCCCCGTGGTGCCATATACATATTGTGCCCGCGTATGCTGCAAACCTGCTACCATCAATAATGCCGCCGCACAAATCAACTTCTTTATCATCATCCGTTTTATTCTTATTTCAACAAACCCTCATAAACTCCCATCACCTGCTTTGCAATCTTGTCCCAATCATACGGAGCCATGTCATACTGCACACTATGATAATCCTCGTCTATCACCTTCTGCAATCGAGCGGCAAGAGCATCCACATCTCCACAATGAAAATAGCAGTCAGAAGAAAGACCTACCTCCAGATTGGCAGGAATATTACTCACCACCACCGGCAAGTGATAACTCATGGCCTCCAATAATGCAATAGGCAACCCTTCGTGCGATGAAGGCAGGCAATAACAGCGAGCATTTGTCAGCAACGAGTGCAACTTATGTCCCTTCACGAATCCTGTCAGCACCACGCCTGCCTCTTGCGCCATCTTTTTCAATCCCAGTGAATATTCATCTTCAAAATCCGTATCGCCCGCCAGCACTAACTTACAATCTCCAGCTTCCAACTTCTTGAAAGCTTCTATCAGGTGATGCAGGTTTTTCTCCGGCACAAAACGACACATGCCAAGGATGTACTTTCCTTTCTCAATACCCAGTTCTTCAAAGTATTCGGGATAGTCGCAAATTTCAGGCTTCGGCACACCATTGTAAATCAGATGTACCCTCTCACGCCGATGGTACTTCCGGGCAATCAGATCCTGAATTACTTCAGATATGACGATTACATCATCTGCAAACCTGCACCCCAACCGCTCCCCCAGTTTCAGCACACTTTTGGCGGCAAAGCCCCACTTGTCACGGTCATAGTCGGGCCCGTGATGCGTGAACACCACCTTCATGCCGAGCATCTTGGCGTATGGCACTAACAGCGCAGGCCCGATGGCATGGATATGCACCACGTCCGCTCCCAGCTTTTTCGCCTTGTTTACAGCCCGAAACGTATGGACAACCGCTTCGTATGATTTCCTTTTCGGTGCGCTGATATCCACCAGCTTCACCCCCTTCCACTCGGTGAGAGAATCTCTCACATAATCTTTGCGGCGGATGAGAGTGGTGTCCACACCTTTGGCCGCAATGCGGGGAAACAGTTCCTCGCAATGCGTCTCTACGCCACCCATGATATCGGGGATACCACGGGTGCCGGTAACTACTAGTTTCATCAAAATTTTAGATTATTATTAATGAAGGCTACAATCCGAATAGGACAGCCACAATGCATTCAGCCTCATTTCCTGTATCAGGAAATGAGGAGATAAGTTTTATCGGTAAATATTAGTTATTAAGAATCCACGCCAATCCCTCAACAACCAGACAAAGGCAACTTCGCCCCAATTATTTGGCTTTCTATAAAAAATTATTCAATTCTTCTACAAGCCTATAAACAGTAGTAGAAGACTCTTGTTGTGCCGGATTATTCCCATCAAATTGTTTCATGATAGTTTTAGCGTGATTAATGGCTTGTTCTTGTTTAAGAAATAAAGCATTAAACATTTTAGAGCTTACGCCCGACTTCTTTGTATAAGCAAATCCGAGCAAAGTACTCAACATTTTTTCATATCTGGAACGATGCAAAGCCCCCTGATACAGATTGAAGTGAAGCAAGAACCAAAATTCAAAAGCCTGGTTGCTATAAGCCACTTCAAAACCATTCTGGCGAGCTGACAGGATTGCGGAGTTAAAGTCATTTTCTGGAAAATCATCTTTGTCAAAGACCACCCAATTCTGATTATATGTCCTTCCTCTTTGCCTTTCCTGCTCTTTTATATTGATAGCTTTCTGTACTAATGCTAATGTCCCCATGCCTTGGCCGATAGCTTTCACAGTGGCAGAAGTCAAGCGGAAGGCATTAAAGTAGTCTGGTTCAGTATTAACCCCCTCGCAAATAATCAGAAATGTTTGTTTCACTTCACGCACACCACTGATACGGGTTATCTTTCTTTCGATACGCGGATTCATATTTTTCCTTTTTGTAGCCGCCATAGTTTATTTTTCTTGCGTATTAAACAAACGGGTTAAATCTCCGACAATTGGAATAGCTCCATACTTTCCGGACAGGTAATCTTTTTCAAACGAAGCATCATTACGAACTTTATACTCTGCCAATGAATAAAGTTCGGTTGCTCCATAACGGTCTTTTTGTGTAAACCAAATCTGATCTCGTCGGAATATATTAGCACTCAACAAGTTTGTATCGTGGGTAGTGAAAATCAATTGGGCATTTTTCGGATTTGTTTCTTTTGAATTAAACAAGGTAATAATTCTACACGTAAGAAGTGGATGCATTTTGGAATCAAATTCGTCTATAATCAGACGCTTCCATTATCCAAAGCATCAATAATGGGATATGCTAAAGAAAAATACTTTATCGTACCTTCCGATTCATTTTTCCTGAATGGGAAGGTAACAGCTTTGACTTCATTACCTTCATCATCGTATTGTGTATGCGTACTGACAATAGTATTATCTATTTTTTCAATATTTTCAATACCTAAATCAGCATAACGGGAAAACTCCACAATTCGCTGTTTCATTTTGATATCATCCAGTTGGATAGTGGCGGTATTCCATATTTTCTCATCATTAGAACCTGAAATAATAGTGGTATCGTTCAACCATTTCATGATCTCCACTGCCGTCGGATCATTGAATTGTGCCGCAACAGAAAGTAATAGTGCATTTGCTCTCACCATTCGTTTACCTGCAAGCTCTTTACCAACGGCAAACTTGGTATGAATATCAAAACTGTCTTTTTCCCGGTAGAATAATTCCACCTCCTTAGCCCTTTTCTTATTAGCTTTTTGATAGAGCCATTCCGAATGTACCGATGAATTGTCAGCTTCAAAACCATAACGATATTGATTATCCTCATCACAGAATATGGCTTCAAAATAACTTGGTTCACCTGCTGTAAGCGAATTTAACCGGAAACTTTCTATATTGACACGTTCCCCTGCCTGAATATCCTTCGATGAATTTATCACATACCACTTGAAGAACTCAAATGCTTTAATGAAATTGGATTTACCGGATGCATTGGCACCGTAAACAACCGCACTCTTCATTAACAATAATCCGGCAGTCCCTACACTAAAGATTATATCTTCAGCCGGAACCTGTATTTCTTTCAAAGCCGATGCCGCTAATGACAATGTAGACTGTTCTTTGAAAGATAGAAAATTTCCTATTGTAAATTGAATAATCATATTTTAATTGCTTCATTCGAGATTTTATCACAAATATAGCTTTTATTTTTCATATAAGGATAACTATCAAGTGAATTATATTATTTTATGTCTAATAACATGCAACAGTTCCTTGCAATGCGTCTCTACGCCAGCCATGATATCTGGGATACCACGGGTGCCGGTAACTACTAGTTTCATCAGAATTTTAGATTATTATTAATGAAGGCTACAATCCAAATAAAAGTTTTGTAATCCGGTGTTTTTTCAAAACAAACCGATACAACAACATCGGAATAATCACACCAGAAAATATCACCAATATAGCCGAAGGAATGAAGACATACCACACATTGCTGTCAATCAGCAATTTCCTCAGTACCGCCTTCACTAATCCCTCAAAAGTAGTATGAAAAAGATAAATGATATAACTTGACTGCGCTATCCACATTAAAAGATGTCTTTCATGGACATCAGTCCAATCATTACAGACAAGTTTCGCTACCTCCATCACGAACCAAATTCCAATGAAAGGCAACATAGCATTTAGCAAAAACATTCCACCTGTTCCTACTCCATTCGTAAAATACAAGAATTCTCCCAATATAAATACTGCCACTGCACATGCTACCTTAATCCAGCTGAACTCTTTCAGAAAACGGTGCAGACTGTCATTTTCAAACACGAACACACCAAACATGAAATACATCAGCATACCTGAGAACTGTTCAAGACAAAAGACTCGAGGCAATCCAAACGGAATGAAATGTAAGACAATGCCTAAGACAAACAACTCTACATGTTTCTGCTTTCCTCTGAATAGCGGCACCAGCACAAACATCCACCACAACGCCCAGATAAACCACAGGAAATAGCCTGCCACGGGCATATAAAACATCTCTACGAAAGAAAATATTGTCACGGGATTGTCTACACTCATACTGCCTTGTGTTAAAAGTTTAATGACGATAACCATAACAGAAGTCGTAAGGTAAGGAACCATCAGCCGTCTGACTTTCTTCAACAAAAAATCTCCATAAGTGCTCCTCTTTTTTGTAGCGATATAAACATAGCCACTGACAAACATAAAGAGTGGCATGTGGAAAGTATAAATTACATCATGCACCAGCACATACTATGCCGGCGAATTATCTGGCACATAGTGTCCCATAACCACCAATATAATACAGATGGCTTTCGCTATGTCAAGCGCGATTATTCTATTCATGATTTCAGAATTTCTCTCTTAAATCACCTTGCTCAGGATCTTGTCCTACATCGCACCATTTCGGTTCCAGACAAATATCTTTCCCTTGCAGTGATTTCAGTTTATTGATTAACGCCCATTTCAGCGGATACTTAATATATTTGTGCATTACCGGCGAAGCCGTACCCACCATCCAACAGTTTTTGGGACAACGGCGCACCATGGCGCGAACCTCCTGTGCCTGCTCACTCTCCCATATGGTCATAAAGTCGGGAGTTTCGTGAATATTCCCCATCGACTTTTTCCAGTATTTCTCTTCCAGCCCGTTGCAGGGAAACACATCGCCAAACGGATCAATGAAGAAGTTAGCCGAACCGGCCTCACAAGGCAACATACGGCGACCGCCTTCAATATAATTTATCAACCCCATATTGAACCAGGCACGGAACCAGCTCTTCGGATGACGCTCCTTCAGCTGCCATTCAATGAGTTGCTTGAAGTCACCACACACCTCATTTTTATTAGTGATTACATTGTCTTCTTTGTGGAAGTAGTACGAATTATGAAAAGCAGCTGTGGCGAACTCCATCCCCAAGCTCTTGCTCAGTTGATAGAGCGAAAGCATGTCTTTAGAGTTATTGTTAGACACCGTGCAGCCGAAACCGATATCCTTCAGCCCCATTTCCTTCAATGTCAGCAGTGTGCGAAGTCCCTTGTCGAAACCTCCCGCATGACCGCGCAGTTCGTCGTTCTTGCCACTCAGCCCCTCGATGGAAATGCGGATGCCGATATTTGGAAACTTCTTTGCCAGCGCCACCACACGATCCTCAAACCATCCGCTCGTCGAAATGACAATACGGTCGGTATGCCGGTAGCATTCCTCCACAATCTCCGCCAAATCCTCGCGGACGAAAGGTTCGCCACCCGTCAGGTTGATAAACTTCAACTTAGGCAGTGTTCTCAAATCACTCGCTTTTATCTCTTCGCTTTTGTTGGTGGGATTAAACCAGATGTTGCACATCTTGCACTTCATGGGACAACGATAAGTCAGGATAATACTTGCATCCGTAGGAGTAGGAACAGTTTTTTGATAAGCCATAAATATTATAATATTTTTACATTTTATACACTGTGATTATTTCATTATAATACCTTTCCGCATTATAACGCTTATGTGAAGCGACAGCAATCTTAGTATTGTTGAAAGTCCGACCGTACATCGCTTCAATTTTTTTCTTTAAGTCGGCCGTATTGCGACTTTCGAAAGTCATGCCCGTTTCCTCTGATATCAATTCAGGGATACCTCCAATCCGGGCACCCAGCACCGGAGTACCCAAGCACTGAGCTTCTATCACCGAAAGCGGATTGTTCTCGTACCATTCCGATGGGATGACCGAGAAACGGGCTTTGCCCACCAAGCGCTTGATTTCGCTCCACTGTTTAAAGCCTGCCAGCTCAATGTGCTTGCCTGCCATAGACTTCAACTCGTCTTCCAAAGGCCCTCCCCCAATAATCACCAGTTTATGTTGCGGCAACGCATTGGCCGCTTCAATCAGAGTCTTGGCACCTTTCTCGTGCGAAAGGCGGCCGATAAAGCAATAATAATCATCACGTTGACTGTAATCATCGGCCACACATGGGGCTACATCGATAAAATTGCACAATGTGTGCAACTTTGCAGCAGCAAATCCACCCTGCTTCATCTTGTCGCGCATAAATTGTGAAGGACAGACGAAAGCGTCCGTGCAGTTCTCCAAGCGCTCCCGGTGCCATTTCATTGCCTCACCATAAGAGAGGAAACTTGCCACTTTCGAGTTTTTCATGCATTTATATTCCAACACCTTGTGCTTGTCTGCAAAGCAGGATTCACATACCGTTTCCCCATTCCGCAAACAATCGTATCGAGGGCACAGCAATTTATAGTCGTGTAGGGTCCACACCACCTTTATACCCCTTTCGTGCGCCATCTCTGCAATGACCGGCGAAAGTTGCGAATGGATGTTGTTGAGATGTACCACATCCGGATGGAAATCATTGAGCAGCGCATTGAACTTCCGCTGTACCTCCCGCGTGCCAAACGGTCTCATCAATGCCTCAATCATGCCCGTTCCGAGTTTGAATTTCACCTCAGAAGGAAAATACTTGCTCCATTGAGTTTTCAGATTTTCAGGGTAGTCCATAGCAAACACTGCCACTTCGTGACCGTGCGCTTTGAGCAGTTGCTCCAAGTTGAGTGTATGGACACAGTCACCACCCCGGCGGTAATAGAATTTATTAGCCAGTAAGATTTTCATATATAAACATTAATTATATGACCTGCAAGATTTTCAAGGCTGCAAAGCCTGATTAAGTTATTTTGTTATACACTTCAAGAGTAAAGAATATCAACTAATTCTCACATCTGACATTCGCACAACTCCGCCAGTTTTTCCATCGATCTCTCCCGCTCTCTATGCATTATCTCATTCACTTTAGCATAGTCAATCTGCCGGTCTGCTAAAGAGAAGTCATTAAAATCTGTGACAATTCGGTCTTCCAGTCCTGTCAGTTGAAGTATACTTTGATTTCGTGCTCCAGTCTTGTTGTTAGGCAGAACTTCCAGAAATGGAGTATGGAAGTTAATGGCAAAAGCTGTTCCATGGAAACTATCGGTAAGCATGTAACGTGCATTCTTGATATACGAAAGGAATGTACCTATTTCCGGACAAAACACAAATCTGCCCCCTCGGGCTAACTGGTGAAACGTAGGAGACACACGTACTAACGGCAGACCGACATGAGCGGCAAAACGCTTGGCATAATCGTCCAACCGGGGATTGTTATGTATTTCATAAATCAATACATACTCTTTTTTCACATCTTCTTCAATATACCCACTCCACTGACTGGAGTCAAGCAATAAAGTAGGATCCAGTACTTGTCCTCCACAGTCAATCCCCCACTCCTCTAAAAGCTTCACGGCACTGCTTTCACGTACGGTAAGCGCATCATATTTTGACAGTAACCGCTTATAAGATGCAATAATAATGTCCGAAAACTCAGTGCGGCCAAAGCTGCCTGCATACGATACCTTACGTATACCTTCCTTTACAAAAGAAAGAAAATAGGCTTCATCATATCCTCCATCCAGCAACGGTCCCCATACCTGGTCACTACCCGTCATAAACACATCCGCTTGAAGCGACTCCAACTCCTCCATTGAATAGCAACGGGGAGTCAGCTTTAGATACCGCCTACGCATTTTATCGAAACGTAACGCCGCTATTTTCTCACCCGGATACCGCAAAGCCACGTATGCCATACGTTTAAACAAACTGTTTTTCCATAATGATTTTCCTTGCAGCGATGTGAGAATTCCTTGCAGTCCCACCTCATCGCGTTTCCAATAATCAATAATCTCACACTGATGTCCCAAAGATTCAATCACCCGGAGGGTTGCAATGGACTGCAACAACGAACCGTAATTATTGGGCGTATGTCTGGTAATCACTTTAATTTGCATCGTTAAAAAGAATGAAGGGTTATTTTAGTATTCTGTTTCTTAAATCGGGCAGTTTAGCAAGAGTCCGATAGCAGATAATGGGTAAGCGAGGCAGCATTTCCACCACCATGCGCAACAATCTTTGCTGCCTCCGTTCCGCACGGACTGCACGGACATAACGTTTCTTACAAGGTCTTCCCCTGTAGACCGGCTCGGTCACTTGTTTGCGCCACACATCCTTGAGCGAAAGTGCAGGCTCCACTTCGGAAAATGACCGGGGTTCCAGATTCAGGGAAACACATTGTTGAAGCAATTCATCCCCCTTCTGAGTATGAACCGTTACCAAAGTCTCTCCCAACTCATTGTGCGAGCAGATAGTCCAAGGATCCATCAGCGTGATGTCCGCTCCTGCTTCCATACCAAAAGAATCCCCACAGATGCCGCATCCAGGCACCGTCCACAATCGTTTACCGAACGGGATTTGAGCTGCCCTATTCCAGGGCAGCTCAAATCCGTCCACTCTCACGATTCCCGGCCAACCATCTCCGCGATAGCGGGGTCGGAATTTTAAATTTGGAGGAACGGACGTACCCATCATCTTAGCCAGGAAACGTGTGGAGTCCAGTGTTTTCTGTTGCTTACAAAAGATACACACCCGGACAACCTCATCGCATTTATCCTTTATGATGGAGTTCAAGGCTCTCAACTGGCAGGCCGTCCCCACTAACATCAATCGCTTGCAAGGTTGAATCCGGTCAATTTCCGTGCAAGCCATCACGGAGTGATACACGGAATTTGGCATATCTCCGAATGAAGGAATATGCTCACGGGTATAAAACTCACCTTGGGCAAAAGGGAAAGAATCTGTACACTTCAACGAATAAGCCCCGTCTACCATGCCATTCTTTAAGGAATCGATGATCAATGTTTTACATACACCACCCGAAGAAGATTCCCTACGGATACGGTTGTCCGCATGATATCCCAAGTAGTATTTCTTTTGTGCAAAGCCATCAAAATAGCCTTCGTAACCATACTCTTTGTTAGCCGGACAACTTCTCACACATTTGCCGCAAGCGATACAAAGCGCAGCATTTATCTTTATATCGTGCAACCCGTCATGCCGCAAAGATAATGAAATGGCATTTTCAGGACACACCGCATAACAAATGCCGCACTGCTGGCACCGGTCAAATGTGTAAGACAGTTTTTTTTGATTTAGTTTTAACATGGCAAAGAAGAATATATAGACCTATTTTCTTGAAAGCAAATAGCCGGCAGGCATAAACGCCAGCACAAGGCATTTGCCGATAAACGAATACACGTCAGTGATGAGTGTACGATAGAAACACTCCATGGTAGCTTCACGTTGATAAGCGGGAGTGAAAATCGTCATCCAATGCACATCGGCAGAAAATGATTTTTCACTCATGCACGTCCATACAGATTGTTTGTTTTGACTCTTCATTGTAACTTTTATTTTATCAATTTTAAATTATCTTTCTGGTCATTCTCTCCTCACATTATTTATCTGCGTACGAATATTACCCGTGGACGTCCCCGACTTGAACGTCAGGAACTGCTGGAGCGCCTCTATGAAATCCTTGCTTACCATACGTTCGGCAGTAAGGATGGTATGCTTATGCATATCATTCACCACAAGGTTCGCCAAGTCCGATGCACTGCGGCAATCAGCTATGCGGCGGATGATATCATTCAGTTCCCAGTCATCAGAGTAGTAAATGCACAACGTGCCACGGGCAATACGCACTGCCTCATCCTCCTCTTTCTCTTCCATACCATTGTTCTGTGTTCTCACATGGGCGAACTCAGCACCATAAAAATTTTGCACTACCTCTGTAGCGTTGGGCAGTATTTGATTGTTACCGCCATGAATGTTGATAACAACACTTGCCCTCGCAGTATTTTGAGATTCTTTAGTCTCGTTTTTCATTATCGTTTTATCTTGATTTCTAATTATTCCCGATTATTTTAAATCATAGAGTGATTATTTTAAATCGCTATTGTCCTCCTGAAAATTTACTCTGTACTTTGCAGACACAAAATTCTACGCTACACATTATGAATAAAGATTTTTTTAAATCAAGCAACCCATCGCGCTTCCACTCCCTGCGCGACACCCGGCCTGAACCCACCACCTGGCAGGTTCTTTTCAAGGAGATAACCAACAGCACCCACACCGCCGCCACCCGTCATTACCGCGCCCATCTGGCCACGCTGTCCGACATCGAGGCGACAGGCGACGCGCAGCAGCTGGAGCAGTGGAAGCTCACCAAAAGCAACCTGAAGAACGCACAGCCGGCATTCATCCCCTCCGTCCTGCTGGAGGGAGGGAGAACCTACGCCCATGTCAAGGGATTCACGGGATTTATCATGGTGGACATAGACGGCATCCCCCCCGAGCGATTCGCCGCCATCCTGACTTTGGTAAAGGAGGATATTCATTCCTTTTTGGTGTACATCACCATCTCGGGATGCGGCATCCGGGTCATCAGCCACGTGGAGGGCGGAGTGACCAAGGCCAACTACCGCATGGTATGGGAGTGGGTGAACGACCATTACGCTCGCCTGTGCGAAGTGGAGATTGACGGACAATGCAAGAACGCCACGCGCATGTCGGTCCTCTGCCACGACCCCGAAGCCCTGCTCCGCCCCGAAGCCTCCTCCTTCCACACCAGCGGAATGAAGCCCCGCGAGAAGCCGAAGCGCGGCACTGCCGTGACCGTGACGGCAGAACGTGCCTACAAGATTATCCGTGCACAGTTGGAAGAGGAAGGAATAGCATACGCACCGGGCAGCTACAACGACTACGTAAGCCGTTGTTTCTATCATACCAACCGCTACGGTGTTCCGCAGGCGGACGCCGAGGCATGGGCCCTCCGGACTTTTCCCGATTATCCGCGCGAGCAGCTGCTGCCCATCGTAAAAAGTTGTTACTCGCTCACGATGGAGTTCAACACCGTTCCCCTGCCCCGTTTCGTCCGAAAAAAGGAGAAAGAGAATGATTCCTCTCATAAGAAGGCCACCGTGGAGGAGATGGAGGAGTTTATCAACGGCTATATGAAGTTCCGGATGAACATGCTTACCCACCAGATTGAGACACAACTGATTGCTGATGCGTACACCGACCGTCCCGAAGCTTCCGCCTGCCACTGGCAACGGCTCACCGACCACATCGAGAACTCCCTGTGGTGCGCTATGCAACACCATGGCATGGCGGTCAACCTGAACGAGCTGCATACGCTGCTCGGCAGTGATTTCGTCAAGGAATATCATCCGTTGAAAGAGTATCTGGACGGTCTGCCGCCCTGGGACGGAGAGACCGACTACATCGGCCGGCTGGCCGCCATGGTGCATGTCAAGGAAAGTCCGCACAGTCCGTTGCAGCAGGACAAAAGCCGGGAACGGAACGACCTCTCCGAAACTCCCGTCCGCTTTGCCGACATCCTGAAACGGTGGATGGTGTCCATGATTGCCGCCGCCCTGAACGAGACCGTGGTGAACCAGGTGATCCTCACCCTGATAGGGCGGCAGGGCAGTTACAAGACCTCGTTCATGCAGCATATCCTGCCGCCCGTATTGTCCGAATATTACACCACAAAGAGCAACTCTAGCCGCATGACCAAGGACGACCTGTTCACCATGACCGAGAACCTGGTGATCAATCTGGAGGAGATCGACACCATGCCCCCCTCGGAGCTGAACCAGCTGAAGGCGATGGTGACGCAACGCTACGTGGACGAGCGCCGAGCCTACGGACGCAACAAGGTGCACCTGCCCCATGTAGCCTCGTTCGTAGCCACCGGGAACAATCTCCAGTTCCTCACCGACGACACGGGGAATCGGCGATGGCTGCCCTTCGAGGTGGAGGACATAGACAGCCCGTGGGAGGCGGACATCCCCTACGAGGGCATCTACAGCCAGACGTACGCGCTCTACCAGGATGTAAATTTCCGTTACTGGTTTACCGATAAAGAGATCCAGCAGCTGCGCGGCCATGTGCAGCAGTTTGAGGTGCCCCGTCCGGAGTACGAACTGATCCTGACCTACTACCGCAAGCCCGTGGGGCTGGAACGGGGAGTCTATACCACCAGCAGCCAGATCATCGGTCGTTTCGGCAACACCTCGCTGCGGCTGAGTCTCCAGAAGGTGGGCCGTGCCATGCGCGAGCTGGGCTTCCGGCAAGTAAAGGCCTCCAACGCAAACTATTGGGTGGTGGTGGAGCGCACTACCGAAGAGGTACAGCACTTGCTGCCGGCCGAAGCGGAACAGGCGGATCCCCCCGGCGAAAAGCCTTCCGAGGAGAATACCGAACTCCCCTTCTGACACCCTTAGTGGAGGATATGGAGGATATTTTTCAAACTTTCCATTATATGAAAGTAAGAAGTATCTTCCTTTAAAGGAAAGAATAATAAGTATATCATTTATATAAGTTATATAATATCCCTCCATATCCTCCACTAAAATTGATATTCAAGCATTTACAAAAAAACAATTCAAGAGCCATGAACAAACAAGAACTCGCCCTGCAATATTTTCCCGATGCCACTTCCGCCACCGCCGTGCGCCACCTCACACGCTGGATAGCCCGTTGCCACCCCTTGGTCGAAGCCCTCACCGGAACCGGCTACCAAAGCCGGAACCGCACCTTCACCTGGAAGCAGGTGACCCTGATCCGCCAGTACCTGGGCGAGCCATCCGCCACACCCTGACCCCATTCCGAAAGAAATTTTTCCATAGACGGACATAAACAGACATAGACGGACACTGCGATTTTGAGGGGTGATACCTTTGCACACGTCAAAGAGATGCGACGGACAGACTAAGTCTGTTCAGCGGACAAGCTAAGTCTGTTCAACGAACAGGTTAGGTCTGTTCAACGGACAAGCCAAGTCTGTTCAGCACATTCTCCAAGACCTGCCGGCCCGGTGGATATTCCGGACAGTCCGCTACAGCCGCGCAGTGACTGAGTGTTTAACCATTAAAAACAAACCGATTATGTCGATCAATTACAGTATTGCCATGCTTGGCAACCCCATCGATGAGGATGCGCCCAAAAAGGCCTATGCCAAGTCACAGTACACCAACATCCTGACACTGGACAAGTTTGCCGGGCACATCGCCAGCCACGGATCCAAGTACAACCGCGCCGACATCTATGCCGTGCTGATGCAAACCGTGGACTGCATGCGTGAAATGCTGCTGGAGGGAAAGCGCATCGAGATGGGCGACCTGGGCGTGTTCAGCATCAGCATCCAGAGCCGGGGGGCGGAAAACCTGGAAACCTTTAACCCCGCCATACACATCGAACAACTCAACGTGAACTGGACTCCCGGCGACCGGTTCCGAAACTTACTGGAGGACGCCGTGTTCAACCTCGTGCCCTCGCGCCGTGCCGCCAGAATCCTGCTGAAGAGCATCAAGGCGGGCGAGACCACCGTGGACCTGACGGGAGGAGAAGGAGGAGGCAACGAAGCCAACCAGCCCACCGAAGGACAGGTGTGACCCGGTCGGGACGGACTGCATGTCCGTCCCGGTAATTTCCCGAACTCTTATGGAGAACTAAAATTTAAAGAATAATGAGCGAAAATAATAAAATCACATGGCAGAAGGTTCTTCAGGCCATCATCCAGGCGGCAATCGCCGCCCTCACCGCACTGGGCATCACCAGCTGCACAACCTTTCCTTTCAGCCTATGATAGAGGAATCCTTCCCCCTGTTCACCGCCGATGAGGAAGTGGCGAGCGAACGAGAACTGCTGAAAAGCGTCGAGGACGGACCGTACATGCAGGAGGTGAAATATATCATCATTCACTGCTCCGCCACCCGCGAGAACCGGGACTTCACCGTAGAGGACCTGTTGCGCTGCCACCGCCAGCGCAAGTTCCGCACCATCGGGTATCATTTCTACATCCGCCGCTCGGGCATCATCACCCAGCACCGCAAGCTGAAGGAAGTGGGCGCGCACTGCCGCCCCTGGAACCGTTGCTCCATCGGCATTTGCTATGAGGGTGGTCTGGATGCGGAAGGCCACCCGGCCGACACGCGCACGCAGGAACAATGTGAGCAGCTGCTGTTGTTGCTGATGAAGCTCAGGAAACTCTTTCCGGACGCGAAGATCCGAGGACACCGGAACATGCCGGGAAGCATTCCGAAGGCGTGCCCTTGTTTTGATGTGGAAAGTGAATATGGATTTCTGGAAAAGTAAATTTATTTTTATTGAAAGGCTAAGGCGGACAAGTGGCGTTCTGTCTTAGCCTTTTGTTCTAATTTTTACAATGCTTCCGGAGTCTTTATATAAGATATCATCTGCAGAATGTTCCGCCGAGCCTGATTGAATTTTGTTGTTTCCATCCTATTGATAAATTTCTACCTCAATTCCTAACTCATGCAAAGAAACAAATCCCATTCGGGCATTCCTAATCGGCATTGTCTTTTTACGATTTGGAGCACCCACAGACTATTTTCTCATACTCCTGCAAGTAGGCCCGTGCCGTGACACTCACATCATACGTATTCCTCACATAGTCCTTCGCTTCATCGGCTTTCGTCATCGCTTCACCATAATTTTCCTTGATAAAGACTATCTGACGCTGCAAGTCGTCGGCATCTCCATTGGCAAAAAGCCAGCCATAGCGGCTGCCTTGTGTCACCTCGGCAGGTCCCTGCCCTTCACTTACCAATACAGGTACGCCTGCCGCCATAGCCTCCGCGACTGTCAGGCCGAAACCTTCCCAACGGGATGGCTGCACAAAGAGGTCATAATCAGTCAGATGAGCCGCCACGTAGTCTTGCGTTTGCTTACCAAGAAAACGTACATACGTTTCAGCATGCAATTCGGCAGTGAGCTGCTTTTTAGATATTCCATGCTGGAGCCGATACCGATAAAGTCCACCGTAACAGTTCCTTGCAACGCTGCCGCTGCACGGATGAGCAAATCCTGCCCCTTCTTATCGTGTTCCAGACGACTCACCATGACGACGCGCAACTGACCTTTAGGCATGGTCTTAGGGCGTGAGACAAAACATGAGGTCACGATACCATTGCATACCACCGTGCTCTCCACACCATAATTATCATACAAAGTTTTCTGAACTACCTCGCTAATAGTAAACACATGGGGAATGCGATCCATATCAACCACATTACTATACAAAACAGAACGTTTCTTGATTTTCCGCCATACGATGTGCATTACCCCTTCACGCCTTACCAAACCTTTGGGCAGGGCATGAAGCGTGATACACACTTTACTTTTCAATTTTTTGCCCCAAACAAAATGATACAAATCCGAACGATGTAAATGAATTACATCAGGTTTGCTCCTTTCCAAAATCCGATTCAGTCTTACAATAAACCAAGGAGTTATCGCCCCCTTTTTTCGGTTCAGAAAAACAAGATTTACTCTTTTATCCAACGAATTGACCAATGATTGCTCATAAAGCTCATTGATGATAAGAACACTTACCTCAGATCCTGCTTCCGCCTGTGCATTGGCAATATTGACAAGCATGGTCTCGATGCCACCGAAGCCGAGGCTCCAGAAGATATGGGTTACTTTCATAACAATATAAAAAGTGTTAGAATGAATGACGGATATTATCAAGAGCCGGACCGATGTGCGGATTCCGATAACCCTGACAATCTACAACAATATGATTTTTATACATATTGAAGGTATGAAATCCCAGTTCCATCCCTTTTAGAGGGGAAGTATCGCGGCGCACTTCCCTGAAACTGAAACAGCCATCTGCCTCACGACGCACCCGCTGGATGACCAGCTTATGCCCATAGCGCACCGCAGAATCCTGTGCGGGACGATAAATCTCTCCTCTGTACGTAAACCAGGCACCTGCATTACGGGCTATCGGCTCACCAAACTTACACTCCTGTACCAATTGATACATTCCTGTTGACTTATTTTGTTGATATACGCCTAATACCGCTCCATTGGCATCGGGTTCGCAAGTAGAGAATATTAAAGGTTCGCCAAACAGTTCGGTATAGACCGCATCAGTGACTAGCTCATCAGAAAGATGCTTTATCTTTTTACATTCATTACTTTCCGGCAGATATTCATAAAGATTGAGTCCGCCTCCGGCATAGTTTTCCGGATAGATATAGATATGCCCTTCGCGACGCAGGATAGCCGGAAAGCTCAAATGAGTGTTCAATTCGAGCACCGGTGTAGTGTTGATAAGCTGCATCGTATCAAGGTCGATAAGCAGTTTGGCTATTCTACCCCGTTCAATGAGGTCATAGAATTCCTCTACAAGCACTTGAGCTTCGTTTCCACAGACATCTAAGATGAAAGGGTCGGCAAACCACCGGTCGGCATACCCATGCTTCATCCATTTTATCCGGTACGGCTCACCTTGAAGGATTCCCTCCAATGTATTCTCCACGAATCCGATGTTGTATTTCCGGCTTGTGAGTTTTCGGTAAGTTTTCTTTAATATGTTCATATCAGTTGAAAATCTTTTTGAGTGCCCGTTTGAACATCCGTCGCATGATTGCCCAAAATGGTCCGTTATCACGCTTATCCCAATAAGTGAAATAATCACAATGCTTCACATCCTTCAAAAATTGCCACAATGACACACGACCTCTGCACACATTGGAACGGAACTCACTATCTTCTACCATGCAAGAATAAGGGAGCTTTAAGGAATATCAATGTCCGTAGTATCCAATCTTTTTTTTGCCAACATAGCCTTACACCAAGCATAAACCACATTATATCCGGCACGTGTCATGGCATGACTCCAACCTGAATTTCTATAATTGATTTCCAAAAAATAAAGATTATCATTTTTATCAACCAGAAATTCCACACAGAAAATTCCGATATACCGGCTCTTTTTGAGCATCTTGTCTATCTTCTCAACCAAATCAGGATTATCCAATTGTGTATAATAATAGTAAAGCCCGTAACTATCATCAAAAAGTCTATGATAATAAGCTCCGATAGGAAGATAAACAGGTTCATGGCTATTTACCGTAATGCCATCAATACACAATTCATTTTTTTTATGAATGTATTCCTGTAGCATGATTTCACTTTCATCCATATACTTATAGGCATCTCTAAGTTCTGCTTCATTATGACAGATAAAAACATTTTTCTTCCACCCATCCACTAATGAATTGACAGCTTTGGTAATCAAAGGATATTTTACCTTGGTGGGGAGTTGACCTACTTTTACAATTTCAGATTCAGCGATTCTAACCCCACACTCTTGCGCAATCTTAATTTGCTCTGCCTTCTGCATCATTTGTTTCATGCGGCCTTGCTCGCCACAATTATAAAAGAAGAAATGCTCTTTCAACCTATCATAATGTTCATTAAGCAGTGCTGTAGTATCATCACTTCCTGTCAATATAAAAACTTTTTCAGGCTCAGACCAATAGTTCTTTACAATGATGTCCAACCCTTCTTCATTAGTTGCAACATAGTATATTTTATTAGGATATTTAGAGGCCGGAATAAGCGACGGATGCTCACCAACCAATACAACATCAACAGCTATTCCCATTTCTCCAAGCGAACGGACCATACCTAACGGGTTTGCATGATCTCCACCATAAACAACAAACTTGTGTTTTAATAAAGGCTTATAAAAATTATTTTTCATCTCTGATCAATATATATAAAAAGACGATTGTACCTAAAATGATGATTGCCAAAACGAGCAAACCCAAAACAACAGACGCAGACTGTATGAGAGCAAGCCCTCCACAATAAAACAGAATCATAGCTGCCACACACTGTATTAAACTCCACGCTATTTTATTAAAAGAACGCACTTCTTTGTCATCCGAAAGAATAGTCGCTACAACATATGAACTTGAATCGGAGGATGTGATGAAGAAAAAACAAATCACTACCATGACCAATACCGATAAAGCCACATATCCTCCTCCACTTGCCAGTTGGTGTAAAAAGAAAAAAACAGATTGGGGAAGATTATCTTGCATTGCAGCATAGAGCTGTTCTTTTACAGGCAACCCCGCACTACCGAATATACCGAACCATACCGCTTCAAACACAGCCGGAAACAGAACTACTCCCCATGCACATTCGCGTATAGTGCGGCCTTTTGAAATTTTTGCCACAAATACGGCAACAAAAGCTGTCCAAGCAGCATACCATAACTGATAAAACACTGCCCATCCTGCTGCCCAATCATCAGAGGCAGTATTCGCATAATCATTGTAATGTATATAGTTTCTAATAAAATTACCAATTCCGTTTAAAGTGTAACCGATAGTATTGGAAACATTCAAATTCATATAAGCCAATACAGAAATAACAACCAGCAATATAAAGACCAATATTGAAGAAAGATTCGACAACCACTTTACCCCCCGTTTAAGGCCCGAATTGACCGACCAAGTAGCCACCAGACCAACAATAAGCATTAATAAATAAGGATTGACATTTGTCATGAAGACATAATCGATACCACTTTTAAGCTGTGATACACCTAAACCCAACGATGTAGTAAGGCCCGCTACAATACCCAGTGCCATCAAAACATCAATCAAGTTCTTAAACCACTCTTGGGTGCGTCCGGGGAAAATGGAACTAAGTTTAAGCGCACGCCCTTTATTATAGTATAAATAGCCGATAATGATACTGAGCAAACCATATAAAGCCCAAACATTAAACGTCCAATCATATAATGTTAACGAATAGGCTATTTCCTCAGGCGTTCCAGATACGTTTCCAACATAAGGATTATTAAACAAATGGTACAACGGCTCCTGACTATAGAAAATCAGACCAATGCCCATCCCTGCCATGACCAAACACGAGAACCAAGAAAAATTACTATATTCTGGTTTGGCCTTCTCCCCACCCAACCGAATGTTTCCATATCGAGAAAAAATCAGGAAAAGTAATACCAGGATACAAAAGACCGTAGAATACCCTACAAACTCACGGGTATATACGCAGATATCATGAAATATCTCAGAAAATAAGTTCTTATCAAAGTCAAGGAGTAATAGAGTGACAAGGATTGCCGACAAAATCGCAAAAGCAATGATCGACCTGCTTTCCTTCTTGAGCAACAAAGTGAATTTATGCATTTTAAAATAAAGTTTAATTATTGTACTCTGATTACTTAAAATTTAAAATCCACTCCCACGACAAATCTCGGATTGTCTTTTAGGAAGTCATTACCCCACAGATAAAAATTGTATCCCCCATGCGTATAGTAGAATCCGGCAGCCCCATCGGCATCCTGATTGAACTTCCACGAATAAAGTGTACCAAGCATCGGGGTCAAGCTATCACCATTACGCAACTTGCAAGTATGACCTACATAAAGCCATTGGTCTATCGTATTCTTCACATTGCTTCCACTATTCACGCCCCACCATGTATTAGCGCACCAGAACCACGAGCCGTCACGGCTGATGTTACCGTTAAGATAGAGCGCAGAAGTGAGATAACCAAACTCAAAGTTATGGCTTAAATTAAACGATGGAGTAAACTGTGCACCAACATTGAACCATTTACTCAGTGACACACCATAACGGGCCAGGAATCCCATATAATTTGAACCTACTCCTGTATAGATATCCGTACCCAAAGCTACGGAATTTCCAATGCCGTATTGGAATGTGGTATAAGTCTCTTGTGTATTGATACCAGGACGTAGTTTCAGTGAAGTGTATCCATAGAGTTTCCCATCACCGGCCGTACTGGCAAAGTAGGGAATTTGCGCTTGCAGTTCCCACATGGCAAACGCCAAGAGAAGAAGTAATAAAAATCTTTTCATTTACTTGAATGTATAATTAATAATTTAAGTTTATCTATTTTATGAGGTGATGTGGAATGAGGAATACCATCAGGAGGCGGACCGCACGCGTCAGTCTGAAATTTCCTTTTTAGCGACTTCCACCCTGCTGTCAGACACTTCCTCCGTATTTCAGCATAATGGTCGCGCATAAATTCTTTCTGTTCGTCCCGAAAGGTAACAGCCTTAAACGACAACAACCAGTAAGTATGATTAAAGATGCACCCATTGATATAAGCATTTATCAAGGCTGATTTTCCTTTTATCTCTTCCTGCAGCCATGTTTCATAGCTACGCACAATGGTGAGCGTATCACGTAATGAGCGCAACGAGAACTGTGACATGATAGAGCCTGATGAGCGCAAAAGATAGCGATAGGAAATGAATGAAGAAATGTAAAAGCTATTGGCTAAGCTGAATACGCGAGGAAGAAATTCTTGGTCCTCGTAGAGGATGCCGGGATAAAAACGAAGATGATTCATTTGAAGGAAAGCCCGTCTGTAAACATAGCGAACGGCAGCACCCGTATGAAGTGAGAATAAAATGCTTTTGTCACAGACAATTTGGTTAGATGAGAAACGACAATGTTCGTTCCAAATGGCTGATTCCACTTCAGACACTCTATTCGCTTCACTGACTTTGAGTATGCTAAAACCTATCACATCCGCCTTACTTCTCTCTATGCATTCAATGACCTTCCCTATACTTTCCTCAGTCACAGTATCGTCGCTGTCCACAAACCATACATATTCACCTTGGGCTATCTTCAACCCCGCATTGCGGGCACAGCTCAATCCTTGATTTTTTTGATTGATAATATGCAGATTGGCATGCTTGTTTGTAAATTCAGCCACTATACGCATAGAATCATCGGGTGTACCGTCGTTTATCACAATCACCTCAAAAAGGTTCTCGTCGTACTGCTGACGATATATACTTTGCAATGTATCCCGTATGTATTTCTCTACTTTATAGACGGGGATGATGATGGAGAGTTGCATATAGACACTTGATGTTTTTTTAAAAATGCAATTATAACAAACAGATAAAATAATTGGGTAAAAGAAAAAGCTGGTATAGAACTTAATGAGTTGAACACCAATATACCTAATAAGAAAAAAAAGCAATCGAATTTCGCAGTATTTCTTAATGTAATACCCCACTTGTATAATGAAAACAATAATAGCTGTAATTCCCAACATGCCGAAGTCTATCATGATGGGAATCCATAAACTTTCCGCACCACACATCTCCTTATACTTATCGGCTACATATTCAAATGTATAGCTGATACCGTTTCCCAAGAAAGGAGACTGCATCATGAACAAAGCTGCCAGTTCGAACTGGATGGAACGCATATCAGTATTGCTTCCTCCTACACTTTCCGTATCAGTAAATGAAAGGATTATCTTATCAAGATATGCATCCAAAGCCATAAAACCTATGACCACTGAGACAATTGCTATGAATACATACTTCATCTTTACATGCTTAAAGCTGAAAAAGGACATTAACACTACGGCCAGTCCAGCTATCGTACTACGCGTACCTGTAAGAAACACGGCTATAATCATCAAGCCAATAGCTATTGAAAGCTTTTTCTTTCCCAACTTCTTTACATACAGCGGACAATTCAAGCGTACCCAAAGTAAAAGTCCAGCCATCATAGTGGAGAAACCTCCTAACGTAGTGTGCATGCCGAAAATAGCTTGCGCACGTTTCATGCCAAAACGTATATCCTCTACGATGATGTCTTGAGAATATAGTTCCAATGAATTGACAATGAACATATAATGGTTACTGGAAATTATTGTTTCTACCAAGGTATATACACCAACAACCAACGACAAAATAACGCAAGTTCTTATATATATAAATATATATCGGCTATTTTTACTTATAATTTGATAGAATACAAACAGTGAAGCTACATCTACCACTATGCAGGAAACCAATGAACCATAATGACGGTATACGGCGTAATGATTGCTCAACACATAAGATACAATCAATAATATTGAGCTGAACAAGAGCGGATAAGTTCGCATATCCTTCCAATAAAAATACCGCAACATAAAAATACTGAATGCAGCAATTGAAACAGCTTGGTACATACCAAAAGGTCCCACTCCATTCATACAGCCTAACACCATACTACATGCAGACACCACCATGAAAGTACATTTGAAATTTACAATTAATAGTAAACTGATTATCAAAAAGATGAAAACGCAGATAATATTCATAAAAGAATCGTATATTTAATCATATAGTTGATGGCATAATATTGCATATTGTTATTTTTGTGCTCTTCCGCATCAAATACTAACTCCAAGGATATTACTCCTTTGGGGCTGAAATAGAATGGGTAGCATTTCTATGATACAGAAACAATGGATGATGCACGAATATGAAAGAAAAGAGAAAATCATCTAAACAGGTTTAATAGCTAGAGTCCTATTATTTTTTTTACATATTTAATTAAGATTGCGTCCTTAATCATAACAAGTATTGCAAAATAAGTAAACACAATCAACATAAACATTAATAAAATATTAAAGAACATATATCCAGTATGTATCATATTAAACCATATATAGCCCACAATAAAAGCAATCACCATATAACCCAAAACATCTACTATTTGTCGCATATAACTATATTTGACGATACGCTTTGTTGCCCACATATTAATAAGAGCTCCTGTTATATTGATTAATACTTGGGCGACAGCCAAACCGACTAAACCATAGCAGAAACCTATAGCTAAATAAATGCAATAGATAATTTTCTTAGGGACTTCCAATTTTAATATTAATGCAGAATTTCCAACTGTCTGCATTAAACTAAGACTCATGTGTCCTATAGGATTAAAGGCTGCCCCTACTATAAGTATCTGAAATACGAAAGCACACTGAATCCATTTTTCAGTCCAAAGTATTACAATAATGTCAGATGCTGTAAAGCAGAAAAAAGAAATCAATGGCGCCATACCCATGATAAGCAAACGCATCATTTCACGAAATTTCTCTGATAATAGAACTTTGTCTTTTTGAAATTCAGACAACATAGGCAATGCCACTTTCTGTACAACTCCCGATGAAACGCTATCAATATTTCCACATAGATTTGACGCTTTGGAGTAATATCCCAAATCACTTTTTCCTATATATTTGCCAATTAGCACAGAACTAACCTGATTAAAGGCTGTTCCTATTAAATTAGCACCTAGTAATTTACTCCCAAAATTCCACAAAGAGAGAAAAGATTCTCTATTAAATTTTTCTTGAGGTCTCCATGGAGTATAAAGCCATAACATAATAACCCTAATGCACGAAGCTATTATTGTTTGGAAAACTAGAGCATAAACTCCCAACCCATTATACGCCAAAATAGCTGTTATCAGCCCTGCAGGTATTTGCCCACACAAATTAATGATTGTTTGCCGACGAATATCTAAATTCGCTGTTAACAAGGCTGTTTGAACGATGCATAAAAAGAATTTAATAAAACATTGACACCTGATATCCTAATTAATAAAGACAAAAGAGGTTCTTTGAACCAATCAGCTATAAACGGTGAACCAATCCATAATATACAATATGCCAATATGCCAATCAACACATTAAAATAGAATGCTGTTGACAAATCCTGCTCAGTTCGATTGGTTTTACGTATTAATGCATTGGCAAAGCCTGCTTCAATAAACACATTTGACAATAATATAAAAATCATTGTCATTCCAACGATACCATAATCGCTAGGGGACAACAATCTCGCTAATACAATACCCAAAAGGAAACTTATTACCTGACTTGACAACCGTTCAATCAAACTCCAAATAACAGCAACAAAACCCGATGTTCTCTTCATGGAAAGAAATAAAAGTCTACAACCACACTACTCTAACATAAAACCTTCTCCATAAGCAACAAACATATCATGAATTATTACATTTGATTGAATACTTTTTGTCGCACTGGCATTCTTACGTGGAATCATAAAATCCTCTCCATAAATTAAAGAAAGAGTCTTGTGAGGGTCTGCAAAAGCCGGATATTGCTTATTCCTTACAGTCACTAATCGAGGAGAAAGCCCTATAGGCAGTACAAATTCACGAGCCGTCATTTTTTCATTTACAACAGGAGGGCAATAAACAAAAATCGAGCGTGTTATTTCCGTTTTTCTGAAACTGAAGAATATGTCAACTTGTAATCCATCGTAATCCAATGCTATTTCCGTCAGCTTCCTTGTTCTCTTTCCATTAGAATCTACGGTTACAAGATAGAAAGCTCTTTTTTTATAGAAACCATATTTAAGTAGTACATTTTCAAAATCCCTAGAACAGTCTTCTGCCCACATGGTAAGGTCCATATCATCATCATAAGGAATAAACCCTTGATTACGATAGGCTCCAAGCAGGGTTCCAAATTCCATTCCAAAGCTGACACCAGCTTCTTTACAGGCTGCCGACATAGCATCAAGAGCACATATTCCTTTATCCTGCAATAGCTTTCTATTTCTCTTAACCGTTTTTTTTTGTATATATCCACTCCACTTGGTTTGAAGGAAACCTCCTTTTTCCCCCCCTAGCTTATAATACAAATTTTGAATACGCATAATTAATAATTTAAATTGGGAATGGTTAGGATCAACCTATTCTTTGTCCGACTCTTTTAATTCCATAAAATAATTCTGTAATCCGCTTTTTACCTCCTCATCAATGACAACAGGATTATTCCGCCCCCTTTGTTCATTAAAAGAGCTAACAGCAGAAGCTAATTCATCGAATGTTAATGCTTTCGCAGACAAACCCAATGAAGAAATATAAGTACTCATGTGCAGCTGACAAGACAAGAAGTCACTTCTATCAGCATCCAGAAATTGTACCAACAACTTCATTCTTTGTCCATATTCATAACTATCCAATGTAGATTGTAATCTTTCACCATAAAGATTCAATGCAAAAAAGTATGGAAAAGTTAGTGCCACCGCATGACCGTGCGGTATTCCATACAGACTTGTGAATTTGTAAGAAAAAGCATGAGGCGCAGTAGTAGTCGTTATATCAATAGCACGACCTGCATAGTACGCCCCTTCTGCGACTTCACTTCTTAGCTCCTTATTATCCAAGTTTTTTTTTATCAGCAAAGGCAATTGCTTCCACAACAGACCTAATGCTTTCAACGAATAACTACGGCTTTCATCCGTTGAATTCACACTCCAATAGGATTCTATAGCTTGCGCAACAGCATCAAATCCTGTACAAGCTGTCAGATAAGCATCATTATGGCTAGTCAACTCCGAACAGACAAAAGCATAATCGGGAAGCATTGCAGAATCAGCTATCGACTGCTTCTCTCCATTTATATAACACACGCTAAAATGGGTTGTTTCCGCACCTGTTCCAGCTGTTGTAGGGATAACCACTAGCGGAATATAGCTATCTGTTTCTTTATATATATGGTAACGAATCAGTTTAGCCATATCAAGTGCACTGCCACCGCCTACCGCCAATATGATATTGGGACATTGTGACTTGCATAGAAGAACCCCTTTCCTGACATCTTCAACTCTAGGGTTTGTCAAGAAGTCAAAAAAACAGACAGTTTTTATACCCCTTCCGTTTAATACGGCATCCATCACATCCGATGCACCGCAGGATGTATAGGACTTCTTGCCTCTTACCAAGAACACCTTTGTTACATTTAGTTTCTGCAGAAGAGCAGCCAATTGAGTGTTCAAGTCTGGTCCGATATAATATTCTTGCATAATTAATTCAACTCTTTATCTTGCAAGAACCCCATAAAAGCTTCTTTATTTTGTATAGGCGTGGTAGTAGGACGGCCCAAATCCTTACGATTGCCTTTCCTTACTTTCACTTCCAGCAAAACAGGACCATCTTCCAACCGAATATCCGACAGAGCTTTTTTCAAACCGTTCATATCAGAAACCGTATGAACCGCATTGTATCTTACGGAACGGGCTATCCCCGGCAAATCAATATCCAAGCCCACCGTAGGTTGGCCACCTACGGAATCATGAGCACCATTGTTAAAGACTACATGAATATAATTTTCGGCTGTTTGCTCCCTATAATGGCCATAGAACCCATGTGCATAATTACAAGCTCCGTCGCCATCAAAGCACCAGATCCTACGGTCTGTCTTTTCCAATGCTATACCTAGAGCTATTTGAGAAGCATGCCCCATGGAACCTACAGTGAGAAAATCTTTCTCGTGACCTTGTTTCATTTGGGTACGATGCTCAAACAACTCACGAGAAATCATACCAGTAGTAGACACAATGCAGTCTTCTTGACCGATAGATGAAGCAATTGCCTGAATGGTTTCCTCACGACTCATTGACAATGTTGAAGGACTGCCTGATTGCAATTCATATGAATCGAATGTATCTTTTTCTATCACAAAAGCAAAAGCTTCATTTTTTGTTTCCATAAAAAAGAGGGCATCTTCTATTTGTTTTAACAATTCTTTTTCATCTTTGCTCATCACAACGTGCTTAATGCCCATTGCATCAAGTAACGGGATAGTCACTTTCCCCTGTTTGACATGCTGTGGCTCATCATGCACACCTGGCATTCCTCGCCATCCGATAAGCAGCAAGAGTGGAATGCTATAAACATCTTTATCCGTAAGCGACGCCAGTGGATTGATGATATTTCCTTCACCGGAATTCTGCATATAGACAACAGGTATATGACCGGTAGCTAAATAATGTCCGGCAGCCAAACCTACAGCTGCACCCTCATTAGCTGCAATGATATTATGATGTCCGTCTTTGTGATCTGCAATATAGGCACAGATATTCTTCAGCAATGAATCGGGAACTCCGGCAAAGAAATCAATGCCTCTCTGGGAAAGGCTATTAATAAAAAAATCAGGTGAAATCATTTTAGTGTTTTTTTTGTTCCAGGTATAAGTTCCAAAATCTCCTTGATAGGCATACAGTAATCATTAACAGCTTCCTGTGAGCGTTCGTGCATAAGGATTGATTTGGCGCAGTTAACCATAGAGGGGTATGCACTTCGCAACATGTGATTTGCATAAATTACTACGTTCACACCCCATGAAGCCAATTCGGTTTCTGTTATGTGACTGTAAGTAGTAGGTACTACAACAATGGGAGTAGATACGTTAGCAACCCGGAATCTTTGACAAAATTCCTTAATATCGTCCCCACTTTTATTCTTGCTATGAATCATAATGCCATCTGCACCTGCTTCCACATACGCCGCCGCACGCGCCAGTGCATCGTCTATACTTTTTCCGGCAATCAGGCTTTCAATACGGGCTATTATCATAAAATCGTCCGACACTTGTGCATTTTTTCCTGTACGGATCTTATTACAAAATCCTTCAATAGTATCTTGGATCTGAACCGCATCTGTACCGAACAAAGAATTCTGCTTTAAACCTACCTTATCTTCTATGATGACAGCAGAAATTCCTAAGCGCTCCAAGGTACGAACTGTGAATACAAAATGTTCAATTTTACCGCCCGTATCTCCATCGAATATGACAGGTTTCGTTGTACATTCCAACGTGTCGTTCAAGTCATGCAAACGTGTGGTCAAATCTACAGCTTCAATGTCAGGCTTCCCTTTACTAGTAGAGTCTGTCAATGAACTTGACCACATACCGTCAAATTCATGCTTAACGCCATTAACGATTACAGATACATTTTCTGCTATCAAACCAGTCAAGCCATTATGGGATTCCAATATGCGAACTATCTTCTTGGCATTAATTAAACGACGAAGACGTTTCTGACGGATTTCAGGAGTAGTTCCTATCTCTTTCAGACGTTCATTTTCTGCGGAGGAAGAAAAGCCTTTGGTATAAGCTATATCGACAACTTTTCCTCCCCATTGTTTCAGACATTCTATAACCCGATTACGAACATTGGACTGGACTCCCTGCATCCAGTCATCTCCATGAACAACAAAATCAGGCTTCAACCGCTCAAGATTAGGAACATAATCCAATGTTTCTTGGGGGACAACATTATCCACTCCTTTCAAGGAACGAACTATTTCTGATCGTTGATTATAGTCAAGATAAGGTAAACGCTTGTAACTTGCTATAGCAGCATCTGTCAGCACGCCAACTGTTACACACCCAAGTTTTGCCGCTTCGCGGATTATATTAAGATGACCAGGATGTATCATATCCGCACTCATCCCCACATAAACTTTCTTACTATTTTCCATATAATTGATTGAATTTGAATTTACATTTTTACATATCCAGCATCATGTATGTAGATATCATCGTTTAATATGCAACGAACTTTAGTCATACGACTGTTATTAAAGGAAAGTAATGCTAAATATATTTTAGTTTCTTAGTACAAATACATTTTGCAAGTTGAGATGATGATATTCAACAGAGACTCTTACCATCTCTAAGCACTCAATTTAGAGCATCCCCTTTAAAAGGGCACATACCTGTGCCCTAAACTGAGTTTTGTTAATTAATCAGCTTTGAATTTAACATTAGCTTGTAGCCAAAGTGATTTTGTCAGGAACCATATTAACATACTCCCTGCATCCGTTAAAGATATTTTTGAAAAAAATTCCGATGAAATTCCAGATAGAGCTACCCAAAAGCTTCACCGTTCCAATCACACCATGATATGTGGCAGCCATTTCAGCACCGGCATCACTACCGTAATAAAGTGAATTGTTTCGTTGAGTAGTAAATTTTCGAATGGCTCACTCCCCTAGGTTATCTATCGGCTGTTCCTCATCATCCAATAATCTTGTAACAAGAAACCATTCAGATCATCATTTCCACAGTCAAATGGTTTAAATTCATAATTTTCTGACATGCAAATTACCCGAATATCTTTATCCATACGAGTGCTAGAAATTAAAGGTCAGCAACGCCTTTATGCGCATAGCCCCCCCCCTCTTTCAAGCACCTTAGCTTTTTTTCTGCTGGGTGACCTTCTTTTTTTGCTGATTTCCGTAATGAAATCAATTGCAGCCTGCTCTTTCAAGGGAGGAGTAGGAGTTATCTGTTTTGCCATAAGTATGAGTTAATTTTGCAAGGAACATGATTTTTCATCATATATCCAAGCAAATTCAAATATTATTTTGCTCAATAATGCTTATTTCAATAAAAGATGAGCACAAGAACAGAAACTATCTTCACTCAACCTTCTCAAACGGAAAAGCGTGAAGATAACTCACAGCCACCGTCATATTCCCAAAAAGCAAATACCAGCCGAGTATTGCGGTGCAAACGCATAATGCACCCCTCCTTCCCTCGGAAAACACCACCGGTAATGCGAATTCGTTGTTTCTTCTGAAGATAATCCTCCAAAGGACGGTTCATCAACTCGATATTATAAGGCATGGATTCGTACAAATAGATAAATTCCTCCATCTGACGTTGAGGGATGACCGCCGCACGGTGCGTGTTATAGTCCGTCACCAAATACTGGCGAGGAAACATAGCAGACAAAATAAGTTCCAACTGATCCAAAGGAGCGCAGACAAACAGCCAGCCGTTGCCTTCGATTTCTTTCTCGTCCGTCAAAGCATTCAATTTCCGGGTGGAACCGGTGGCAAAGGCTTCTTTCACTACCCGGGCGGAATCACGACGGGCAGTATATTCCTCCTTAGTATAGGCGCATTGCTCGAAGCGTTTCCTGTGGTCCGTCGAAGTATAGGAAAATACCTTGAAACAAAAGTATCTTTCTTCTGCTTCACCTGATGGCTTACGAAGTTTTACGGACTTCCTGCCACTAAAAACGCCGATATAGCGCTTCAATTCTTTGTTAGGCAGATACAGATAATACCAATTGAGTTCAGGATGTTCCTTCCCTATTCCCGCCAATGGCGTGACTCCCTTATTTGACCCCTGGTCTGAGACGGAAGCGATTGAACTGCAGAGCAGTAACTTAGGCGCTTTCGCTCGCTATGTTTTGATTATTATAAGAGAGTGCTTCGGTTGCAAGCTCCATAGGACTTTTTATTTCCATCAAAACATCATAATTAAATTATTCTTCTAAAAAATGAGGCTCAAATAAGCCATCAATTTTCGTTTTTTTGTTGGGGTTCTCTTAGTAAGAGAACCCCAAGTTTACTTAAATGCCTGATAGAGTGTCCTATAGTTATAACCTTTCATATTATTTTTGCAAACAATTGTCATTTATAAGCATACTTTGGAATACTTTTTTAATGCGGAATTTTCTGTATTAAGGAATTATAGCTATCTTTGCAGCAAAATGGGGTTCTCTTACTAAGAGAACTCCATTTTTTATTAAAGGCTTAAAAAGGGAAAAATCTTATTTTCAACACATTATATTATTTATACAATCAGAATCAATTTTCCTCTCACAATAATTATGGGAACTAAAAATGCTCAAAAAGAAAGAGGCTTCCGTTTCCGGTCGCCTCTCTTTTCTTTTCGGATAAACGCTTTTATCCGTAAGTGTACTGACTTTCACAAGCAAATACTAACTATTAATCTTAAATCTATTACTATGAAAAACACATTATATTAACATTTGAATCGCGTAGATTGTTCAACAAAATGAGATTAAAAGAGTGTTAAATATATAACAAAGGGAGGTCCAATTGTTTTTTAATGCAAGAAAAACGATTAAGTCTGATAAAAGTAAAAGAAACGGAAATACAAAAGATGTATCGTGATTTCACATAATCGTGACATAAGTAAAATACAATATAAATTATACAAAAACACACTACAAAAGAGAAAGGATGCCACCAAGGCACCCTTTCTCATCGCTCATTTGTAACTATAGAGAGTTAGACTCTCCTTAAAAACGCTGTAAAATTAATAAAATAATTTTAGACGCAAAATTAGTTTTGTAGAAAAATTCAAAAGGTTTTCAAAGTTTATCAGTATTGATCTGCCATAATGAACTGGTACGATAATTTATATTGGTTTTAAATGATATTCCTTGTAAATGAATTACTAACCACGGATATCTTATATTCCATTATTCATATTTCAATGACCGAGCGGGTTTACTATAAACAACCTTTATGGTTTGTCCTGCTACAGTCAGAAAAGAAATCAACAACATCAAGACCACAGGAAGCAGAAAGAACCACACTTTCAATTCTGTTCGGAACGGATAATGAGCCAACCATGCATTCATGCTGCCCCATGCCACAGGCAACGCAATCAGAATAGCGATAATAATAGGAATAAAGAAACCTTTACCCAACTGATAAAACAGATTCCAACGAGATGCCCCCAATACTTTCCGGATACCCATCTCCTTGGTACGGACGGCACAAGAGAACATAACCAACACCCATAAACCTAAGCAGGAGATAAAAATAGCCAATCCGGTAAAACCTCCCATCAATACGCCGAAAGCCTCATCCTGACGGTACTGCCGGTCATAGAACTGGTCGAGGAAGAAATAATCAAAACTGGAATCCGCAAAGTAATTATTCCATATTTCTCCTATCTGTGATACTAATTCCGAAGGATCACCCGGTTTCATCACAACCGAAATATAACGCTGAGGAATCCAGTCAATCTTATCTTTATGGAAAAGCATTACCCCTGTATAACCTTTATTCAACGCTTGCTGATGATAATCCTTCACTACCCCGATTACCTGCATGGGCTCTCCTAGCGTTTCAACAGCTATTTCCTCACCAATGGCATTATCATTATCCACATATCCTAACATACGGGCAGCCGTTTCGTTGATAACCAATTTATTCACATCGTCCCCATATTCCTCGGAAAAACCCCGTCCGGCTACCACCTCCAGTCCGTATGCATCTATATAGTCAGGGTCACAACTCAGCATCTCGTACAACCGGTTTTGCTTCAACGCATCATGTGCCCGATGATTGGACAGGAACATGGCCACCTCTTCACCCGGTACCGCCCCGGAACAAGTTACTTTCGACGCCAATGGCAATTTCTTGATAGCTCTCCGCATAGACTCCATCTTTGTTTTCATACCCTCAGTAGGCCCGGGAAACTTGATTACCAAAATCTGGTCAGTCTTTACTCCCAAAGACTGCCGACGCATATAGCTGAGTTGTGCAAACACAATTAATGTACTACAAAGCAATATCATGGATGCCGTATATTGTACTATGACCAATATTTTACGTGTATTTTCTCCGGAACGGCTATTTTGGAATTTACCTTTCAGTAAAACAATCGGCTTCTTACGCAACAATGCGCGGGCAGGATAGTAACCGGAAATATAAATACCGACTATAAAAAGCAATAGAACCCCGCCCCCCCCAATATTCCGTAAACCATACAGAGAAAGTAATAGTACGTCCTACCAACTGATTGAAGGAAGGAAGTAATAGTTCGATCAATCCTAACGCAATGATAAAAGCGATCAAATTCATTACAAATGCTTCAAATAGAAACTGACCAACAAGCTGTTTCGGGAAAGCTCCCACTACCCTGCGCACTCCTACCTCTTTGGCACGCTCCATAGAACGGGCAACTGTCAGATTTATATAATTGATCCAAGCGATAATCAAAATAGCAATAGCTCCGAAAATCAATGCGATGATGGCCGAATGGTTCCCTTTCAACTCGGCCTCATAACCTAATTGAGGATTGAGATGAATCTTCTCCAATGGCTCCAACCGCACCCCCCAAGTCTTGTTTTTCAATGCCTCTTCAGTTTTATACTTCTCGGCCAATTGAGGAAAAGTACGTTCTATCTCTTCTTTGCGCTCGGGCGAATCCAGCAATACATATGTATAGGCTTCATGTTTGTACCAATACTCCTGTACCCATTTAGGTAAGGTGGCATATGATAAAGAAAATTATAATGTATATGCGAATTAGAAGGCATTTCTTTCATGATTCCAGTTACCTCACAAGACACCTTCCCCATATTGCTGTTAAAAATAAGTATCTTCCCGACAGGGTCTTCATCTCTGAAATATTTGCGGGCAATCCGTTCCGTAATCACTACCTGACATGGCATGGAAAGACAAGAAGCGCGGTCACCTTTCAACAATTCAAAATCAAACAAACGGAAAAAGCCAGGATCAGCGTATGCTATCCCATTCTCGCGCAGACATAATTCGCCATATTTTACCAATTGCTCCGGTTGGATAATACATCCTACACGAGTATAATCCTCAATTCCCGCCAGATTTTCCTGCATGGCCGAACCATATCCGAATGAACTGGTCGCCCAATCATCCGTCAGAACTTCCCCCCTCATGAAAAGTACTTTGCACACGATAAATCCGTTCACTCTTACTATGCATTTTGTCAAAACTAAATTCAAAAGCAACGTAAGTAAATATCAATAAAGCTGATGCCATGCCTACAGCCAAGCCAAAGATATTGATGAAGCTGAAACCTTTCCTCTTCATCAGATTACGCCAAACGCTATTCCAATAATTTTGTATAATCATAAAATTTCAATTTTGCTGTCAGATTCCATAGGGCGGTTACGATTCTCGGCAATAATTTTACCATCCAGCAAACGGATTATACGATGTGCATAAGCAGCATCACGCTGTGAATGGGTAACAATGATGATGGTGGTCCCCTGTTTGTTCAGTGTACTAAGCAGTTCCATAACCTCCACCCCATTGGTAGAGTCCAAATTACCTGTCGGCTCATCCGCCAGCAAAAGCCTGGCATTGGTAACTACGGCACGGGCTATGGCCACACGTTGCTGCTGTCCACCTGATAACTGTTGTGGCAGATGATTGGCGCGATGCAGCATATTCACTTTTTCAAGCACTTCTTTTACCCGCCTGTTACGTTCTGTCGGCTTTATATTAAGATACACCAATGGGAGTTCAACATTCTCATATACAGTCAGTTCATCAATCAAATTAAAGCTTTGGAAGATGAAACCGATATTTCCTTTTCGGAGAGCGGTCAGTTGGTTTTCATTCATTTTATCCACTCGCTTTCCTTCAAAGAGATAGGAGCCCGAAGTAGGGGTATCTAATGTTCCAAGTATATTCAACAAGGTAGATTTTCCACAACCGGACGGCCCCATGATAGCGACAAATTCTCCCTTTTCAATTTCGAAAGTTACTTCATTCAATGCTTTGGTCTGCACTTCCTCGGTGCTGAACAACATAGAGAGGTTTTCTACTTTAATCATTCTTACGTGTTTTTTATTCGTTTAAAATCAGTTTCTCATTATCTCCAAACAGCTCGTAACCGGAAATAATAACTTTCTCACCGGAAGCCAGCCCGTCAGTCACTTCATAAAACTGAGGATTCTGCCTGCCAATCTTGATAGGACGTCTGACGGCAAATTTACCACTTTCATCCACAACATATATCCATCGTCCTCCGGTAATTTGAAAAAAACCTCCCCGAGGAATCAGAACAGCTTTGACAGGATCCCCCAACTGAAGATTGATATGATAAGTTTGTCCCGCCCGAATGTTTTCGGGACGCCCTGTCGTGAAACGGAAATCTGTACGAAACTGCCCGTCTTTCACTTCAGGATACACTTTGGTTACTTCCAACTTATAATTTTCTCCATCACGGGTAAAGTCAGCGGGAAGCTCTTGGACGACACGCTCCACATAATGCTCATCAATTAATGCCTGTACCTTCAGATCAGCAGTAATAATCTGACCGATATGTTCCCCGGCAGAAATGGATTGCCCGATTTGTGCTTCAAGATTACCCACTTGCCCGTCTATAGGAGCTTTCACTTTCAGGTTTTCAAGACGTTCTCGTACCAATGCCAAACTTCGTTTCATATTCATTATATTCTCGTCCAAACTGCTTATCTGAGTCAAACGAAACAAACTATCTTGACGGATCCGCTCATCCAATACCGACAATTGTTCTTTTACCGCTTCATATTCCTCCGTAGCTTGGAGATAGTCCTCCCTCGCTATCAATTGCCCCTCCATCAGCCGCTTGTATTGTCCGTAACGACGTTTCTTTATAATGAATTCTTTCTGAATACCGATACGATCCTGCTTCAGACTCAACCGTTCCTGCTCCATACTTATACGAGTATTACGCAACTCATTTTCCTGATAGGCCAGATCTGCTTCACTTTGCATGATACCGATATTCAGCAGAGGATTACTCAGGCGCAGAATCACATCCCCTTTCTTTACCATCGCTCCCTCTTCATGAAGACGTTCCTCCACTCTTCCGCCTTCTATAGCATCGAGGTAAATCATGCGGCTGGGAAGTACTTGTCCAATTACACGGACATAATCATTAAACTCATTTTCTGTAACTGTAGCGATAGTGATACGGCTCTTGTCAATGGTCATGGAGGAACCGGTATCACGAAAAATAAAATAAAAAACGAATACCAATATGAATAATACTCCCGCACCTCCATAAATCCGCCTGGGAGTAAAACGCTTTTTACGTTCAATTAGTGTGTCCATATTTTTAATGGTTAATAAAACTTCCTGTCCGATAATACATAGTTAGTCGCGATGTCAGTTCGTACTGCAAACGCACTCTTATTTTTTCCGCTTTAGCGACAAGCAGGCGATTTCGTGCTTCCATCAACTGAAACACGGAAACAAGCCCTTCCTCCCACTTCCGTTCCGTTTCTTTCAGCACTTGCGTTTCTGCTTTTACCTGCAGGGAAGCCTGTCGATGCTCTTCCCATCCCGAATGTAATGAAAGTACAATTCGTTCCGTTTCATTACGTAAATGTAACTTCTCTTCCTCTATGCTGTTCCGCACCCGTTGCAAGTTTAATTTCTTCTTCCTTATTCCGGCATTCCGATCTAATCCGCTAAGAATAGGGAATGAAATACCTACTCCTATATATTTATTCCAATGGTCACGCAATTGATGTAACGAGAACAAGGAATTATAAAATCAGATCCCCATGAGAAACGGGCGAAGATAGTCGGGCTGAACTGTCCAAGGGTCACAGCATACTCCTTACGGGCAGCGCGTTCCCACATTTCCATCCGTTTATAATCCGGCAGTACGTGTACGGACCGTAAATAGACTTCTTCTACCTCTACTTGAGGCATTAACAAGAGCGTATCCTCACTGACTGATAAAGAAACAGACAAAACATCGCCCTCTTTCATACCCAGTATTTCCTTTAAATAAAGAAAGGACATCTGACGATTTTTTTCATACATACGCTCTCTGAACACATCTCCTTGATGACGCGCTTTTACTTCCTGCAAGTCCGAAAGCGATTTCAACCCCAGTTCTACAAAAGCTTCCGTCTGTTTCAGATAACGTTCTCCCAAACGAAGCTGTTCAGCTGCCAGTTCTGAAAGCTTTTTATCCAATACCGCTTTATAATAAGCCTCAGCTACCCGATAAGCCAAATCATTTTTCTTTGCCAGATGATCCCACTCCTTCTCTTTTTTAGTCCAATGCGTATATCGCAAACGATTGATCCGGGCAAATCCTTCGAATAAAGAAAGAGTTATATCCATTCCTATAGTTCCTTGATTATATGAATCGGCTGTATATCCATTAGTATCCGGATCGACAGAACGTCCGATATGCCTGCCCACTTCCGCCTGTACTGAAACATAAGGAAGAAATTTACCCATAGCAGCCACATAGTCTGTTCGTGCTTCCTTTACGTCTATTTGGACATTCTTGAAACCTGGATTATGTTTCCAAGCATAACGTATGCAATCGTCCAGTGTACTTTGCCCACATACAGGCAAAGACAGACCGGACAACAAACACACAATTATCAAGTTATTTCTCATTGCATTTTAATTTAAACACAGAATAGGAAGCAAACGATATGCCAAGAAGAACATAACATTAATAATCAACCAGTTACAAAATAAAATATAAATTAGCTGTCCAAATTTTAGACGGTATAACGTCCAAATTATAAACACTATAAAACCAGAACGAACCAAGGAAGATACTGGAACGCTGACAACACGGACTGAAGACACATCCAATGTCAAGTCACCGTTATGATAAATAAAAGCATTACAGAAAATAATAAAAAACGTCCAATAATTGGACGCCTCATTTGCAGAAACAATCAAAAGCAGATACCTTTAGCCTCTGAAAGCAAAAATGAGATGGAAAAAGGAACGATTTTAATAGTAGATGATAATAAAGGAGTATTGGCCTCACTGGAATTATTACTGGAAACGGAGTTCAGCGAAATAAAGACAGCCCATCATCCGAATCAAATCATATCTATCATAAATACCTCTCCGATAGATGTGATTATTCTTGATATGAATTTCTCGGCAGGAATCAATAACGGCAACGAAGGGTTATATTGGCTGAAACGAATCCGTGAGATAGCTCCTGCACTACCCGTAGTCATGCTTACAGCATACGGGGATGTAGAACTGGCAGTAAAGGCTTTAAAGAATGATGCAACTGATTTTTTGTTGAAACCTTGGGATAACCGGACCTTAGTGCGCAAAATAAAAGATGCTTTTGGAAGCGGTAAGAAAAGGAAAAACAGAATCCCCGATAGAAACAAATCACCGATGATTGTGGGAACATCCCCTGCCATGCAGCAGTTAATGAAGATAGTAGTGAAAGTGGCACGCACAGATGCCAATATATTGATTACCGGAGAAAACGGAACAGGAAAAGAAATGCTGGCACAGGAAATACACCGGCTTTCCACACGAAAGGAACATTCTATGGTAACGGTAGATATGGGAGCAATCAGTGAATCTTTATTCGAAAGTGAACTGTTCGGGCATGAGCGCGGTTCTTTTACCGATGCCTACGAGAGCCGGCCGGGAAAGTTTGAAGCGGCATCCGGCAGTTCCCTGTTTATGGATGAAATAGGAAATCTCCCTTTAGCCATGCAGGCAAAGTTGCTCACCGTATTACAAAACCGAAAAATTACACGCATCGGCAGTAATAAAGTAATCCCAGTGGATATCCGGCTGCTTTCAGCTACCAACAAGAATATTCAGGATATGGTGGATTCCGGGACTTTCCGTGAGGATTTATTGTACAGACTGAATACTATTCATCTGGAAATCCCGCCTTTACGCGAACGGAGGGAAGATATACATTTGTTCATTGATTATTTTATGCAGCACTATGCTGCTAAATACGAAAAAAAAGAAATCTTCCTGCATGAACATGCTTTAGAGAAATTATGTTCTTATCATTGGCCGGGAAATATCCGGGAATTGCAACATACCATCGAGAAAGCAGTTATTTTATGTGAAGGAGATGTAATCCGTTCCAAAGACATTTTCGTAAAACAAACCTGGAGTCCACAATTCTCCACTACCGTTCCTAATCTGGAAGAAGTAGAACGCCAGGCCATAGAAACAGCCATCCGTCAAAACGATGGAAATCTGACAGCAACAGCCGAACAGTTAGGCATCAGTCGCCAGACACTTTACAATAAAATAAAACGCTTTAAGCTCTGATGACCATGGTATTCAGCAAACATCTATATATGGTTATCCTAAGCTACATCTTATTAATAATTGCTGTAGCCGGAGCTGGTATCGCACTTATTATTACACATACCGCCCTTATTCTAGGCTGTCTTTTCTTGATTATTTCACTTTTTTTTATCAGAGCTTTGGTAAAACAATTGAATAAATTCAATGCCAAAATAAGAATATTCTTGGATGCGATGGAAGATAAAGAGAGCATGATACTGTTCAACGAGCAATCGGCAGATAAAGAAATGAATGCACTTAGCCATTCACTAAACCGAATCAATGAATTGCTTGCCACAACGAAATCGCAAAGCCGGGTACAAGAGAACTTTTATCACTCTTTACTGGAAGAAGTACCAAATGGAGTGCTAGCGTGGAACTCCGAAAAAAGAGTTCTGTTTGTAAATGGTGCAGCCTTACGTTTGCTGGGAGTTGAGTCAATCATATTCCTCCGCCAATTGGAAGAGCAATATCCGATCTTGAAAGATTTCATAACCCATGGAAATGTGGAAAATTCCTTTCTTTTACAATCTAACTCAAAAAAACAACTGTCACTATCCATGAACCGGATGAAACTAAATTCAGAAACGATTACCCTGTTGGCTATCAAAGATATCAGTAATGAACTGAACGAGAAAGAAAGTGAGTCATGGAACAAACTTACCCGGGTGCTTACTCATGAAATTATGAATACCATTGCTCCTATTGTTTCTCTGTCTCAAACACTTTCATTGCGCCCCGGTACGGACGAGAAAGTAATACGAGGACTTGGAGTGATTCGTGAACAAAGCGAAAGACTGATGGAATTCACAGAATCATATCGACGCTTATCGTATATGCCGGAACCGAAAAAGAAGCGATTCTCACTGACCAATTCATTGCACAATCTAGGTCTGTTACTACAATCTGATTTTGAAAATGCTCATATCCATTTCATTCTGCGTAGCACACCCCCTCTGATATATATATTGAGGGCGATGAGAAGCAACTCTCTCAAGTTTTTTTAAATCTGCTGAAAAACAGTATGCAATCATTGGAAGGAAAAACAGACGGACAAATAGAAGTAACACTGGAAGTAACAAACAAACTTTATATAAGACTACTTGACAATGGACGGGGAATCCCTATGGAATTGCAAGAAAAAATATTCGTTCCTTTCTTTACCACAAAAACAGAAGGAACTGGTATCGGGCTTAGTCTGTGCCGGCAGATTATAAAAAGACATGGGGGCAATTTCTATTTACAGGAAAGCAGACAAGGAAAAACTATATTTGTTATAGAATGGCCCGTAGCTTCTTTTATTTTGAAATAACAAAGTTCATTACAGGATCACTCTGATTAACACAGGTTATTCTTAAAAGTAAGGCGGAAATATAAAATAATAACCACTTATCTATAAACCAGCGTTAACCTGAGTAATCCGTAATGAAACATTTTTTTATTTCTTTATCCTCAGTTCATAAAGGTCATTCCTGCGGTCACGCAAATTGCGCACACTGCCATACGTATGCAATTCATTCAACAGATTCAGATCAACATCCGAAACTAAAATCATTTCGGTATTCGGAGTCGCCTCGGCCCGTTTGCCATCAGTTGGGAAAGCGAAATCACACGGAGTAAACACTCCAGACTGTGCATACTGAATATCCATATTGTGCACACGCGGCAAATTTCCCACACTACCGGCTATAACGACAAAACATTCATTCTCGATTGCCCGTGCCTGAGCACAAACACGTACACGGGAATAGCCGTTCTGAGTATCGGTGAGGAATGGAACAAACAGAATCTGCATTCCCTGATCGGCCATGATACGAGAAAGCTCGGGAAATTCCACATCATAACAAATCAAGATACCAATTTTAGCACAATCCGTATCAAAAGTCTGCACCATCTTACCGCCCGAGAGGCCCCAACTCTTTATCTCATCGGGAGTGACATGTACCTTTTCATACATTTCGTATGAGCCGTCACGCCGTACTAAAAAACCAACATTATAAAGCCCTCCGTCCTCTTTTACGTATGGCATACTACCCGTAATGATATTAATATTATAACTGATAGCCAAATTGATAAAACGGTCGCGAACCTCTTCGGTATATTGTGCCAAACCACGAATGCTCTGGGCTTCTCCCAAATGATTGAACTTGGCCATCAACGGCGCATTGAAATATTCCGGAAAAAGAACAAAATCACTCTTATAATCGGAAACGGCATCTACGAAAAACTCAACCTGCTCAAATACATCATCCAATGTTTTATAAGGGCGCATCTGCCATTGCACTAACCCTACACGTACAGTGGTTTTCTTATCCACATAATCCTGCGTAGGCTCCTGATAATAAATATTATCCCATTGCAACAAAGTGGCACAATGCTTGGATTCTTCGTCATTGGGAAGATAATTCTTCATGACACGACGCACATGAAAATCATTGGAAAGCTGAAATGTCAATACCGGATCATAAATCTCACGGGAACGCACCTTATCCAAATATTCCTTAGGACGCATCGTATCCGCATACTTATAATAATTAGGAATACGACCACCGAACATGATCGCTTTCAGATTCAGTTTCTCGCATAATTCTTTCCGGTACTCATACATACGGCGTGCCAGACGCAAACCGCGATAATCCGGATGGATAAACACCTCGATACCATACAAAATATTCCCTTCCGGATTATGCGTACAGAAAGTTTCATTACCAGTTACTTTGGCATAGGTATGATCTCCCTTTACCATATCATAGTCTACAATAATAGAAAGAGCACATCCCACTATCTTATCGTCTACCACCGTTACTACTTGTCCTTCCGGAAAAATCCGGATAAGCGTTTCTATTTGCTCGTGTGTCCAAAACACATCCTTATCCGCATACACCCGCTTGAATGATTGTGATAATTGGATGTAATCTTCGATCTGTAAATTCCGGACCTCTACTTTATTAATTTTATGCATCGGTTCCATAATGATTCTCTTATTTATATTTTAAAACAGCGGTGCAAAGGTAGGACAAATTATAAAACGATGTTCTCCCAAACAGAAAAAGATAAAGAGAATATCACTCAGTATGAAAGAAAATATCTATGAACTTTTCATAGGATTTTCAGAAAACTTTTTGTTATCTTTGGAAAGTTAACCAAATAACAAACAAAAAACAACCAATTTTGCTATGAATAAAGAATTAATAATGAACCCCAACCAATTGGTGGCATTTCTAGAAAAACCTTGTGCAGAGTTTACCAAAGAAGACATAAAACGATACATTCAACAGAATGGCATCCGTATGGTCAACTTTATGTATCCCGCCGGAGACGGACGACTGAAGACATTGAATTTCGTTATCAACAACCAAGCATATCTAGATGCTATCTTGACTTGTGGAGAACGTGTGGACGGTTCCAGCCTGTTTCCATTCATTGAGGCGGGCAGCAGTGATCTGTATGTAATTCCCGATTCCGGACGGCTTTTTTGGACCCGTTTGCCGAGATACCTACACTTTCCATGCTTTGCTCTTTCTTTAACAAGGATGGAGAGCCATTGGGAAAGTTCCCCCGAACATACCTTACACAAAGCATGCAAGGCATTCAATGAAGTAACCGGCATGGAATTTCAGGCTATGGGGGAATTAGAGTACTATGTAATTGCTCCGGATACAAATATGTTCGAGGCTACAGATCAGAAAGGCTATCATGAATCAGCACCATATGCCAAGTTCAATGATTTCCGTACCCAGTGCATGGCCTACATTGCACAAGCAGGCGGACAAATAAAATATGGACATTCCGAAGTAGGTAATTTTACATTGAATGGCATGATATATGAACAGAATGAAATAGAATTCCTGCCTGTCAATGCCGAAGATGCGGCAGACCAATTGATGATCGCCAAATGGATTATACGTAATCTGGCCTATAAACATGGTTATAACATTACTTTCGCACCTAAAATAACTACAGGAAAAGCTGGTTCCGGATTGCATATCCACATGCGTATCATGAAAGATGGACAAAACCAGATGTTGAAAGAAGGTGTTTTATCAGAAACAGCACGCAAAGCTATTGCTGGCATGATGGAACTTGCTCCATCCATCACCGCATTCGGTAATACCAATCCTACTTCTTATTTCCGCCTGGTTCCCCATCAGGAAGCGCCAACTAATATTTGCTGGGGTGACCGCAACCGTTCAGTATTGGTACGCGTACCTCTAGGATGGGCAGCTAAAACAGACATGTGCATGACTGCCAATCCACTGGAAACAGAAAGCCATTATGATACCACACAAAAACAGACAGTGGAAATGCGGTCACCGGACGGTTCGGCCGATCTCTACCAACTGATAGCAGGATTAGCTGTAGCCTGTCGCCATGGATTTGAAATAGAAAATGCACTGGACATTGCAGAAAAAACTTACGTAAACGTCAATATCCATCAGAAAGAAAATGCAGACAAACTGAAGGCATTAGCCCAGCTTCCCGATAGCTGTGCAGCTTCCGCAACCTGTTTGCAACAACAGCGCGAAATATTCCAAAAACATAATGTGTTCAGCCCCACTATGATTGATGGAATCATCAGCAAATTAACCAGTTATAACGATCTGACCTTACGTAACGACTTAAAAGATAATCCGGAAGGGATGTTGGCATTGGTCAATAAATATTTCCATTGCGGATAATTTGACTAAAACAGCGGGAGGAGGGTATATCAATATTTTGATTTGACCTTCTTCCGTTTTCTAACATTTACACCATGATAAATAAAAAAGACCAATGTACTTCTACACTGATCTTTTCTCTTGAGCGGAAAACGAGACTCGAACTCGCGACCCTAACCTTGGCAAGGTTATGCTCTACCAACTGAGCTATTTCCGCAAACCTCTAACATGGTGCCCAGAACAGGACTCGAACCTGCATGCCTCTCGACACACGCACCTGAAACGTGCGCGTCTACCATTCCGCCACCTGGGCATTCTGTGTAACACTCTTGTCACAACGCACAAGATTTTATTTATGTGAGCGGAAAACGAGACTCGAACTCGCGACCCTAACCTTGGCAAGGTTATGCTCTACCAACTGAGCTATTTCCGCAAATATCTTCTCTTCGTGAAGGAAATGAGACTCGAACTCACACGACATAATTGTCACCACCCCCTCAAAGTGGCGCGTCTACCAATTCCGCCATTCCTCCAGAAACGAAAACCTCGTGTGTAGTGCCCAGAACAGGACTCGAACCTGCATGCCTCTCGACACACGCACCTGAAACGTGCGCGTCTACCATTCCGCCACCTGGGCATTCTGTGTAACACTCTTGTCACAACGCACAAGATTTTATTTATGTGAGCGGAAAACGAGACTCGAACTCGCGACCCTAACCTTGGCAAGGTTATGCTCTACCAACTGAGCTATTTCCGCAATTTCCGCTTTCGGTTTTAACTATTTCCCAGCTGTTTCCCGATTGCGGATGCAAAGGTAGTGCTTTTTTCTAAACTTCCAAAAATTTTCTATACTTTTTATAGTACTTTTATTACATTATTTCATCAAACTCCTCATAGTCAATATAAAACAAAAGCTTTTTTTACTTACTATCAAGACATACGGTCACGATAATCCTCATATCGGAAGTCTTTATATACTTCCAATGTATTATCTGTATGCCAAATAGCAATAGAAGGGTGATGGATTCCATTAAACATGTTTGTTTTTACCATAGTGTAATGAATCATATCTTCCAAAACAATGCGTTCTCCTATCTGTAACGGATGGTCAAAACACCAGCTACCCATATAGTCGCCACTTAAGCAACTGTTTCCACCCAAACGGTAAACATTCTCTTCCGTTAAAGCTGTTTTTATCGCATCGACTGGTAAAGTTTTGGCACCACGCACTGCCGGCTGATAAGGCATTTCAAGACAATCGGGCATGTGACAAGTAAAGCTAACGTCCAAAATCGCGGTTTTTATCCCCCGGTTTTCCACTATATCGACAACAGAAGCTACCAAAGGTCCGGTCTGCCAAGTAAAAGCCGAACCCGGTTCTAAAATAATCTCCAAATGAGGATAACGGGCTTTCAAGTTTTTTAATAAAGAAATAAGATGCTCCGTATCATAATCTTTACGTGTTATCAAGTGTCCCCCTCCCAAATTCAACCATTTTATTTGTGGGAACCAAGAAGCAAACTTCTCTTCTATGTGCTGCAAAGTATGCTCTAATTCATAAGAACTGGATTCACAATGACAATGACAATGGAAGCCCTCGATGCCCTCCGGTAAAGTTTCAGGAAGCAAATCGGCCGTCACCCCAAAACGCGTACCGGGAGCACAAGGATTATAAAGTTCCACCTCTACTTCCGAATATTCAGGATTGATGCGGATACCACAGGTTATCTTTTCTCCAAAGGCCTCAACCATAGGATAAAAACGCCGGAACTGACTGAAAGAATTAAAGGTTATATGACTGCTGCATCGCATGATAACCGGAAAATCAGTATCCGTATACGCCGGAGAATAAGTATGGGCCTTACTGCCAAATTCTTCATACGCCAAACGGGCTTCATATACGGAACTGGCTGTAGTATAACGAATGTATTCCCTGAAAATGGGGAATGATTTCCACATGGCAAAAGACTTGAAAGCCAAGATGATCTCAACTCCGGCTCGGTCTGCCACACTCTTTATCAAACTCAGATTCTTTCTGAGCAATGCTTCATCCATTACATAGCATGGAGAAGGTACTTTATGGATATCTATCATTTTTGTATCAGAATTCTATTAAAATATTTATTCTATTCCACAACTTTGAATCGGGCAAATTTCAGTAATAATTGTTTTTCTCCGGCATTCCGGAAACGGACAGTCGCTTTGCTGTTCTCACCAATTCCTTCCACCTTTATCACATCGCCTATTCCAAAACGCTCATGCTCTATCACCTGCCCTGCCTGTACATTCACCGACAAGTTTCTCGCTGCGGACGGCTTTGAGACCGTTTCCGGACCAACCTTGGTCAAATTACGTGGTATACTGGGACGAATAATCTCAACTTTCGGTCTTTCTCCAACTAAAAATGTTTTCTGACCACCAGAGATGTTCGATGAAGAACGCCCGTAAGAAGACTGAGAAGCAGGTTCGTCAAACAAGGAACGAGCCGCACGTTCATTTTGCTCACGACAGAAACGGCTGGCTCTCTCGTCCATTCTCCGGGCCATCTGTTCCTCCTGAGGCAACTTCAGGAAATGTACATCAATATCTTTCAAGAAACGGCTAGGGCTACTGAACTCCATCTTTCCATATTTAAACCGACTCTTGGCAAAAGACAAATAGCAATGCTCTTCGGCACGTGTAATCGCCACATAAAACAAGCGGCGCTCCTCTTCCAGCTCCTTATACGAATTGAGTGACAAAGCACTGGGAAACAAGTTCTCTTCCATCCCAACTACAAAGACGTTTTTAAACTCCAAGCCTTTAGCAGAGTGAATGGTCATCAAGGTAATCTTCTCGGCATCCCCCTCTTTCTCGTTATCCTGGTCTGTCAACAGAGAAACCTCCGACAGAAAATCCGTCAACAGGATGTTTTCATTCCCTTCTTCTTCACGGGTTGCACAAAAATCGTGCATACCGTTTATCAGTTCTTCAATATTCTCCTGACGGCTCAGATTTTCAGGATCATTGCTCTGATAAATCTCATTCATAATGCCGGATTGACGAACAATCATTGCTCCCAATTCGTATGCATTCTTCTTCGGGACCTCCACTATAAAACTTTCTACCAGTTCACGAAACCCCTGTAATTTAGTATGCATACCCTTGTTAATATTCAAGCCGTATGCCAACGGCTCTTCCAAACCATCCAAAGACTGACATGATGCTGTGCAGCCGCATCAATGACCTTGTTCAACGTAGTATCCCCGATTCCTCGCGCCGGATAATTCAACACCCGCTTAAAAGCCTCCTCATCATTCGGATTTACCGCCAGACGGAAGTAAGATATAACATCTTTAATCTCCTTGCGTTGATAAAAAGAAAGCCCTCCGTAAATCTTATAAGGTAAAGCACGCTTCCGCAAAGCCTCCTCGAAAATACGGCTCTGGGCGTTTGTACGGTATAAAATAGCAAAATCATTATAAGAATAATGTTCCCGCGAGCGTAGTTTCACCATCTGGTTGGCCACAATCTCCCCTTCCTCCACATCACTGTAGGCATTGAAAACTCCGATAGGTTCCCCTTTCGCTTTTTCCGAAAATACTTCTTTCCTTATCTGCTCGCTATTTTTCTCTATCAGGCTGTTTGCCGCACATACAATGGTCTGGGTAGAACGATAGTTCTGCTCCAATTTAAAAAGCTTGGCTCCCTTATACAGTTGGGTAAATTTCAATATATTGTCAATATTCGCCCCTCGGAAGGAATAGATACTCTGCGCATCATCCCCCACCACGCATACACGCTGATGCTCCCGGGTAAGCTGAAGCACAATGCTGTGTTGTGCGAAGTTGGTATCCTGGTACTCATCCACCAGCACATAACGGAACTGCTCCGCATACTTGCGGCAGATCTCGGGATAATCCCGGAATAACAGATAAGTATAGACCAGCAAATCATCAAAATCCATCGCATCGCTCTGGCGGCAACGTTCCCAGTACCGTCGGTAAATATCACGAGTGGCAGGTACTTTGGCATTCACATCATACTGATAAAGTTCTGCATTCGAAGCGTATGCATCGGGAAAAACCAAGTGATTTTTCGCATTGCTGATACGCGCCTGTATCACCCCCGGCTTATAGGTCTTATCGTCCAGTTGCATTTCTTTTACAATAGACTTGATCAAGCTCTTCGAATCCGAAGAATCATAGATGGTAAAATTAGAGGTAAAGCCGATGGATTGCGACTCACACCGCAGGATACGCGAAAAAATGGAATGAAACGTCCCCATCCATAAATAGCGTGCCTGATCGCCCACCTGACGGGCTATACGCTCTTTCATTTCACGAGCAGCCTTATTGGTAAAAGTCAATGCCAGAATAGACCAAGGAGTATATCCCCGCTCCAGTAAATAAGCTATTTTATAAGTCAGTACGCGTGTCTTCCCCGAACCTGCTCCGGCTATCACCAAAGAGGGACCTTCGTTGTAAAGCACCGCATTGCGCTGACTTTCATTCAATTCTTCTAAATAATTCGTCATAAATTTCACCTTTCGCCCGCAAAGATAGAGAAAGTTTGAGTTTATCAGAACAATTCTATGCTCAATAATGTTATTATGATAGAAGTTTAATTAAAACCTCGACTAAAAATGAATATATTATTAACCACTTTAATTTCATTAGTTATGACTTACGAAATGCCCAAACTCCCGTATGCAAACAACGGACTCGAACCTGTAATCAGTCAGGCTACTATAGACTACCATTATGGCAAGCACTTACAAACATACGTAAACAATTTGAACTCTTTGGCTCCGAGTACAGAATTTGAAGGAAAGACCGTAGAGGAAATTGTTGCATCAGCTCCCGACGGAGCGATATTCAACAACGCCGGACAAGTATTGAACCATACATTATATTTCCTTCAGTTCACCCCCAAACCCAACAAGCATGAACCGTCCGGCAAATTGGCAGAAGCCATCAACCGGGACTTCGGAAGCTTTGAAAACTTCAAGAAAGAATTCAACGCCGCTTCCACAGAACTGTTTGGTTCGGGCTGGGCTTGGCTTTCTATAGACAAGCAAGGAAAACTACATATCACCAAAGAGCCAAATGGAAGCAACCCGTGGCGTGCAGGCCTGAAACCATTGCTGGGTTTCGATGTATGGGAACATGCTTACTATTTGGATTACCAGAACCGCCGTGCAGATCATGTGAACAAGTTATGGGAAATCATTGACTGGGATGTAGTAGAAAAACGTCTATAAAAGAACCCTTAACTATACATCATAATAAAGCTGCCTCGCACCCTATTCATTCAGGGAGCGGGGCAATCTGCTTTAAGATGCAAAGATACAGCAGATATGCATTCATCCTTTTACAAGAATAAACAAGCATAATGCAAGATAATCATAAAAAAACATTCTTCCACAAAAAATAAAGCAGTCTGTTGTAGCATTATTCATTTCTTTCCCATATCTTTGCCATCGTAAAACAAAGGGGTGCCCCACGTAAACAGCGGACGGGCTGAGATTATACCCTGTGAACCTGATGCGGTTAGTACCGCCGAAGGGATTGTTACTTCTTACCTCATACCATCCGGTCAAAAAGCAACTCTTTGTATTTACAAGTAAATTCATAAACTGATATAGTATGAAACTGACAGTAAACAGCAAAGAAACCGAAGTAAAGGACGGATGCACCGTAGCCGAACTTTCCACCTTTCTGGCACTTCCTGAGAAAGGTATCGCCATAGCGGTAAACAACCGGATGGTTCCCCGTATAGAGTGGGAGAAATGTGTGTTACACCCCAATGACAGTCTGGTAGTCATTAAAGCTGCATGTGGAGGATAAGACCGTGGAACTTCAATTCATCACTCACTTCACCGACACATATTCCTATTATGATTCCGCACGCATGGCCTTGGAAGGCGGTTGCCGCTGGATCCAGCTACGCATGAAAGACACTCCCGTTGACGAAGTGGAACGGGAAGCCATACGCCTGCAAGGCTTATGCAAAGACTATGGAGCGACATTTATCATAGACGACCACGTGGAGTTAGTTAAGAAAATTCATGCTGACGGAGTGCATTTAGGAAAAAAGGACATGCCCGTAGCCGAAGCACGGGGAATATTAGGAAAAGAATTCATTATCGGAGGCACCGCCAATACATTTGACGATGTAAAGATGCATTACAAAGCCGGAGCTGACTATATCGGCTGTGGCCCGTTCCGTTTTACTACTACAAAAAAGGATCTCTCTCCAGTGCTGGGACTGGAAGGTTACCGTTCCATTATTCTGCAAATGAAAGAGGCAAATATCCATTTGCCCATCGTTGCTATCGGGGGAATTACTTTGGAAGATATCCCTTCCATCATGGAAACGGGAATCACCGGTATTGCCTTGAGCGGAACCATACTCCGGGCGAAAGACCCGGTAGCGGAAACTAAACGAATCATGAATTTATAATAAAATCACAAAATACAATGAAAAAACTGATTATAGCTGGAAAAGAATTTAATTCCCGTTTATTCCTGGGAACCGGTAAATTCAATTCAAACACCGTAATGGAAGAAGCCATTCTGGCATCAGGATGTGAAATGGTAACCGTAGCCATGAAACGCATTGAACTGGACGATAAGGAAGATGATATGCTGAAACATATCATTCACCCCCACATACAGCTATTGCCCAATACCTCCGGTGTGCGCACAGCCGAAGAAGCCGTCTTTGCTGCACAAATGGCCCGCGAGGCCTTTGGCACCAACTGGCTGAAACTGGAAATTCATCCCGATCCGCGCTACTTGTTGCCAGATTCTACCGAAACATTGAAAGCAACCGAGGAACTGGTCAAACTAGGTTTCGTCGTATTGCCCTATTGCCAGGCAGATCCTACATTGTGCAAACGGCTGGAAGAGGCAGGAGCAGCAACCGTCATGCCGCTTGCCGCCCCCATCGGGACAAACAAAGGCTTGCAGACACGTGACTTCCTGCGCATCATTATCGAACAAGCTTCCGTTCCTGTGGTAGTAGACGCCGGAATAGGTGCCCCCAGCCATGCCACCGAAGCGATGGAAATGGGTGCGGACGCCTGTCTGGTCAATACAGCCATCGCAGTAGCCGGCCAGCCGGTAGAAATGGCAATGGCCTTCAAGGAAGCTGTCATTGCCGGACGCCGCGCTTATGAAGCAGGCTTAGGAGCGGTAGGACAGAACTTGATCGCATCCGCCTCATCCCCTTTAACTTCATTCTTAGATTAAACAGAAATATGATAGACAAAAAGCAAGATAAAAAAGCATACGCTCATGCAGAAAAGGCATATATGCAAGGAACCCTATTCCCATACATCAAAGTAGGAATGCAGAAAGTAAACCTGACTCCTACTGTGAACATAGTGAACGGTGAAAAGGTAACAACGCCCAATGCTCCTGTTTATATTTATGACACCAGTGGTCCGTTCAGTGATCCCAATATGGAAATCGATCTGAAAAAAGGACTTCCCCGTATGCGCGAAAGCTGGATTATTGGACGGGGAGACGTGGAAAAACTGCCCTCCATTACCTCAGAATACGGAAAGATGCGCCGTGACGATAAAAGTCTGGACCACCTGCGCTTTGAACACATCGCCCTGCCCTATCGTGCCAAAGCCGGAAAGGCCATCACACAAATGGCATACGCCAAAGCCGGCATAGTTACACCGGAAATGGAATATGTAGCCATCCGTGAAAACATGAATTGCCGGGAACTGGGCATCGACACCTTTATCACCCCTGAATTCGTGCGTGATGAAATAGCCGCAGGGCGTGCCGTACTTCCCGCCAATATCAACCACCCCGAAAGCGAGCCTATGATTATCGGCAGGAACTTTTTAGTGAAGATCAACACGAACATAGGAAACTCCGCCACCACTTCCTCCATTGACGAAGAGGTGGAAAAAGCCGTGTGGAGCTGCAAATGGGGAGGTGATACCCTGATGGATCTCTCGACCGGCGATAACATTCACGAAACACGCGAATGGATTGTCCGCAACTGTCCTGTCCCCGTAGGTACCGTACCTATTTATCAGGCATTAGAGAAAGTAAACGGTAAAGTAGAGGATCTGAATTGGGAGATTTATAAAGATACATTAATCGAACAATGCGAACAAGGAGTGGACTACTTTACCATCCATGCCGGAATACGCCGCCAGAATGTACATTTGGCCGACAAACGTCTGTGTGGCATCGTAAGCCGCGGAGGCAGCATCATGAGCAAATGGTGTCTGGTACATGACAAGGAAAGTTTCTTATATGAGCATTTTGATGACATCTGTGATATTCTGGCACAATACGATGTAGCCGTATCCTTGGGTGACGGACTTCGTCCGGGCTGTATCGCTGACGCTAATGACGAGGCACAGTTTGCCGAACTGGATACCATGGGTGAACTTGTACTCCGAGCATGGAACAAAAACGTACAGGCATTCATTGAAGGACCGGGGCATGTACCTTTGCATAAAATCAAAGAAAACATGGAACGCCAAATCTCTCACTGTCACAACGCACCGTTCTACACTCTCGGTCCGCTGGTAACGGACATCGCTCCGGGATATGACCATATCACTTCGGCCATCGGTGCCGCACAAATCGGCTGGTTAGGCACTGCCATGCTATGTTATGTCACCCCGAAAGAACATCTGGGATTGCCCAACAAAGAAGATGTACGCATAGGTGTCATCACTTACAAGATTGCTGCCCATGCGGCCGATCTAGCGAAAGGGCATCCGGGCGCACAGATCCGCGACAATGCTTTAAGCAAGGCACGTTATGAATTCCGTTGGCGCGACCAGTTCCATCTGAGTCTGGATCCCGACCGCGCTTTGGAATACTTCAATGAAGGCCGCCATACGGACGGTGAGTACTGTACCATGTGCGGACCCAACTTCTGCGCTATGAAACTGAGCCGCGACTTGAAGAACGTGGGTAATTAAACAACTGACTTTGTAAAAACTATGGAAGATTTCAAGAAAGCACTTGAAGGAACTTTAGGAAGAAAACACATAGACAACATAGTAGATCAAGTGGCCAGCTCCCCCGACCGCTTTGATGCTCTTTATACTCTAACGCAGCATGAAGAAACAAGGATAGCCTGGCGTGCCACTTGGGCTTGTGAAAAACTGAGTTTCCTCCTTCCTTCCCTATTGATGGATAAAAGGGAGGAACTGATGTTACGGGCCATGCAATGCCCCCACGATGGAACAAGACGCCTGCTACTGAATATCCTTCATCATCTTCCTGTCCCGAAGCCTGTCAACGCAGCTTTCTTCGATTTCTGCCTTCAAGGTATGCTATCTTCTGCCGAAAGCGCATCCGGACAAGCCGTCTGCATGAAACTTGCCTACGACATCTGCCTGGAAGAACCGGAACTGACAGGAGAGCTGAAAGCATATCTGGAAAATATGGAACCGGAATACTATACGGTTGCAGTGCAATGTGTCCGCAACAACATCCTAAAAAAAATAAGGTAATGAAGATATTGATACTCAACGGAAGTCCTCGTTGCCAAGGACTTATCAGCCGAATGCTGGACATCATGGCCGAAGAAGCTCGCATACGTGGCGCCGAAGTGGAAGCAATATCCATCCATAAATTGCAGGTACGCCCCTGTACAGGATGCATGGCTTGCCGCAGCCGGCAGGCCTGTGTCCTACCCGAAGACGATGCGCAGCGCACGCTTCAAAAGATACAATGGGCAGACGTGCTGATTGTCGGATCACCCTGCTATTGGGGAAACATGAACGGACATCTGAAAGTAGTGTTCGACCGCATCGTGTACGGCATGATGGGAGAAAGTCCGAAAGGACTCCCCCAAGCGTTGCATAAAGGCAAGAAAGCAGTCATCGTAAGCACCTGCTCCACCCCATGGCCATTCAATATCTGGTTTAACCAGACACGCGGTGTAGTAAAAGCGTTGCGCGAAATTCTGAAGTGGAGCGGATTCTCTATCAAAGGCGTTATCCAGAAGGGAGGAACGAAGTTACATCCCGAGCTGACGGAAAGCGACAAAAAGAAATGTAGAAAAATAATAAGAAACTTATAGCTTGAAACCTGTTTAAATGCCGAAAAGGTTTAAATAGGCTCTTATAGAAGCGAAATCATCTTATAGAACTATAACAAAAATAACAATTATGTTTTCAGAAGAACTTGAAAAAATAGATTGGGAGGAAACCACCAAAACCATCTACTCCAAGACCGAAAGTGATGTGCTCCGCGCTCTTGGCAAGGAACATTGCGATGTGGACGACTTTATGGCGCTCATCTCCCCGCAGCAGCAAAAATACCTGGAGCCGATGGCGCAACTAAGCAAAAAATATACCGAAGAACGTTTCGGCAAAACCATCTCCATGTTTATACCGCTGTATATCACCAACTCCTGCACCAATTCTTGTGTGTATTGTGGTTTCCATATCAGCAACCCGATGGCACGTACCATCCTCACCCCCGAACAGATTGAAGATGAATACAAAGCCATCAAGAAACTGGGGCCTTTTGAGAACCTGTTACTGGTGACCGGAGAGAATCCGGCAAAAGCCGGAGTCCCTTATCTGGCTAAAGCTTTGGACATCGCCAAAAAATATTTCAGCAATCTGAAGATAGAGGTAATGCCCCTCAAAGCCGAAGAATATGCCGAACTGAAAGAACACGGACTGAATGGAGTCATTTGCTTTCAGGAAACTTATAACAAAGCCCGTTATAATATATATCACCCACGCGGGATGAAATCCAAATTCGAGTGGCGGGTAAACGGCTTCGACCGCATGGGTCAGGCAGGAGTCCACTCCATTGGCATGGGAGTACTTATCGGACTGGAAGAATGGCGCACCGATGTGACCATGATGGCTTATCACTTACGCTATCTTCAGAAAAAGTATTGGAAAACCAAATACAGTGTCAACTTCCCCCGTATGCGTCCGGCAGAAAACGGTGGTTTCCAGCCGAATGTCATCATGAATGATCGTGAGTTGGCACAGCTCACTTTTGCCATGCGTATTTTCGATCACGATGTAGATATCTCCTACTCCACTCGTGAACCGGCACAAATCCGCGACAACATGGCAGGGCTAGGAGTGACTACCATGAGTGCTGAAAGCAAAACTGAACCGGGGGGATACTATACCTATCCGCAAGCTTTGGAACAATTCCATGTAAGTGATGAGCGTACAGCCGTAGAAGTAGAACACGCACTGAAATCATTAGGAAGGGAGCCGGTATGGAAAGACTGGGATGTTTCTTTTGACAAGTTCACGCCAATACGATAGATTTTACCCATATTTTTTTAAAGGAATGGGGCTGTATAAATGATACAAAGCTCCTTTTTTTCAAATTAACAACAAACAAAGTGGAAAGATATAACCGTCAAATTATTCTCCCTGAATTGGGAGAAAAAGGACAACAACGGCTTCAGCAGGCCAAAGTGCTTATTGTCGGTGTAGGTGGTCTGGGATCTCCTGTTGCCTTGTACCTGACAGGAGCCGGAGTAGGTACCATCGGATTAATAGACGATGATGTGGTAAGTGTCAGCAACTTGCAACGTCAAGTACTTTATAGTGAAGCCGAGGTAGGCATGCCCAAAGCTATCCAAGCCAAGAAACGTCTTGAAGCCCTGAACCATGATGTACAAATCAATGCCTATCCCACAAGACTGACTAAAGAGAATGCGGATGAAATTATCCGTAACGACGACATCATTATAGATGGATGTGATAATTTCGCTACCCGCTATCTTATCAATGATATCTGTGTGAAATGGGGAAAAGTTTATGTATATGGTTGCCATCCGTGCCTTCGAAGGTCAAGTATCCGTTTTCACTACCAAGGAGGCCCCGATTACCGCCACTTTTTCCCCGACGAAACAGAAATGCTATCCATGCCCCATCCGCCCAAAGGAGTATTAGGTGTAACCCCGGCATAATAGGTTGTGCCGAAGCTGCTGAAGTGTTGAAGATTATAGGTGAATATGGCGAAGTGTTAAGCGGCAAATTATGGACGATTAACGTAAAAACGATGGAAACCCATCTCATTTCCTTCTAGAGGAATCGAACCGACCCTATTCAAAAGACATTAATTCCTCAATTATATGTGCCAACAGTCGAGGCATGACGACATCCGTCGTCCGGCATCGACCGGCACATGAATAGTTTGACTTTATC